>Ga0214544_1000036_pt1 | contig 146451 bp, 58 predicted proteins | sample CNSS3metaG_FD_160074 | JGI IMG/M metagenome (GOLD analysis project Ga0214544, IMG submission 160074) | Root nodule microbial communities from cowpea collected in UCLA plant growth center, Los Angeles, California, USA - CNSS3 | ecosystem: Host-associated > Plants > Roots > Nodule | place: USA...
AATAAAAAATAAATATAAAAAAAAAAAAAAACATATATATATATATATATATATATATATATATATATATATATATATATATATATATATATATATATATATCTTTACATTGCATCAAGAGTTAATGATTCATTCTCTTAATTTTCTTACTTGATTCTGCAATAATATGGTGTGATCTTTAATTAATTGACACTTGATATGATAGATAGTGTTATATTTTGTGAAACTACTTATAAAGTTTAGGAAGATCTTTAAAATTGATTTTCTCAACGTCATGCACTTTATAATATTGTAATATGCACTTGTAGAGCAAATAATGAAATACGCGTCGATGCAAATTCTTATAAGATTGAACGAGTATCATGGTGTTATTTGTGACCAACTCCTTTTAATTAATCCACTACTTAATGTTACTTGAACTTACCACAAAAACTATGAAATTTGGACACAATATATGAAAAATAAAAGTTTCAACCATCATTGTTTAAAACACAGAACCAATAACCATTATTATTTCATGCAAACATGGTTCTTCTTCTCATCCTTATTCATCTAATCTTAGCTCATTCCATTATTCTTGTTGTGACAAGGATCATCATATAAAAGAAACATGCTAAAAGTTACATGGTTATTATCATCGAAAGCATATGTTAACTAAGAATGCTTATTCTAAGCACAATGAAAGTAGTCAATGTTCAAATAATAATGTCACAAGGACTACAATGTCATAACAACAAAAGTCTAATGACATAACAATAAGAAGTCTGCAATTGGATTAACTAAATTAAACTTGCAAAATGTGTCGTTTATTATGTAGGATAACGAGTCATCTAAGGGTTTTAAAACCAAAACCATCAATTTTTCTTTAGGTTTGCACAACCTAAACTAGTAAGTGATATCCATCACATTATATATCTTTACCATCCTTGCTTATCAACAATATGGAAAATAGTGTGAAAAACATGTCAAATATATAAGAAGGGAGGGTTTAATTGTGATGGAGCTTGGTCGAGACATGGAGCTCCAAGTGCAACGGAATGATGGAGGAAGCATGGAAGAGTAGAAGGCAAGTTTGTAGGCTCTTGCTTGCAATGGATAGGTGAAAGGGTGAGTGATTTAGAAGTAGCTCTAGCTTACAAAGGGGGCTAGAGGCAAAGAGAGTAAGCTCTCTAAAAGATGACTCTCAAGTGGCAATAGTGAGGAGTGTTCTCAACTCATTGGCTTCTATTGCACAAAAATTCAAGAGTGATACAAATGAGTGAATTTTTGGCTTTTATATGAAGTACACATGAGAAAGGAGAGCCATTGGATGGAGTGAGCTTTGATCTTGGACGTTGATGAAAGCTTGGAGAAGGAAGTGTAAGATCCAAGTGTTATAGGAGGCAATGCCACACCCCTTGGATCTTGGCTTGAAGAACAAAAAGGGTTCTTGGCCTTTAAATGTAATGACTAACCTTAGTCAAACCATGAAGCAAAGGAGCCTCCTTGCCTTGCCTTGATAGTATCGGCCATGCGTGAAGATGAATGAGTCGAGCCTAATTTGCACCCCATCCTATGTTCCTTTCATGTCTTATGTATTATTGGAAAGCAAGGCCTAAACATTGGCCCAAAATAAATTCTATTCTACTGCAATTACATGTAATCCTTCATATCTTGGTGATTTCCTTAGCCCATGTGAATAATGTGTGGAAGCTTTGGTCTTGATGGTCACTTAGAGGAATACCCATTTGAATCTTTCTTATCATAGACCATGTTGTTGGGCCTCTCAATGGGCTTCCACTGGATGTTGGGCTTGAAGGATCATGTATGCTTGGTGGGATCACATCAAATTTTGTATTAGAAATTGTTTTCTTTTTTATGTCTTAATATGAGTGTTGTAAAAATACACTTTCTACATAAAACGTGTTGCAATTAAAATGAAAATATATAATTTCATTATTACTAAAGATGTTTTTTTTTTTTATCTTTCAAATCATGTTATTAGAACTTTGATTATGTGCTTTGATTTAACCATTAACAAATAATTATCATATAGATAATCTTAAACTAGATTCTTCCATTGGACAATCAGATGTACTTCATGTTGGTGTAGATGGTTGTAGAGGGAGAGGATGGGGATTGAGTAGAGCCTAAACTCTTTTCACATTAAGTAATTTGAAATGAATAACAATAAACAAATTAAGCATAAAAGAGGATTTTTTTTTATATTGGTTGACCCTAAACTCTTAGGTTACATCTAATTTTCCCTTAAGCACTTTACTTAAGAGGTCCCACTAATGAATTAAATTTATTACAATGAGTATATTCTCTCCAAACACCACGAATATCAACCTTTCCAGGTTACAGGAGTAAATCTCTTCAAACATAAGTTTAATTAACCTATTTATGTATCCTTCTTCTCACCCTAAGATAAATAATTCTCAATTAAAATGAGAAAACACTCTCAAAGAAAGAAAGTACAGTCTAAGCTCACATGGGTAAACTTCACAAGGTGAAGAATATTACAATTGATGATCACTTTTCCTTCTCTCAAACTTAACTTTCCACTAAGTAAATTTGATAATGATTTGCTATTTTCTTTCATTGTGAATTTTCTTGTCGTTGATGTTTTTTTTTTCTTAATCAACTTATCCTCTATTTATAGTTGTTGAGGATATAAGTGTTAAAGTTTAGTAGAATCAAGATTTGATCATTCAATTGCAACTTCTCATATTATTCTTCACATGAAAAGTCTTGATAATTTCTTTGAAATGATTTTTAGATCTACGTTCGAAGTTCCAAATGTTTTCCTTAACTTATTTAGCTTTTCTTTGATTCTTTAATTTAATGAAACTTATGCAGCTTATTTTGTAATATCTCATTAGTAGTGTAATCAATATCTTTTACAATCAAAACCAAATTAATGTGGTCACATATCATAATATATGAAATACTTTTATATTTAAAGATAAAATACATTATGTTTGATAATTTAACATTAAGTTATTTACAAATAATTTGAATGTTGCGACTTAATGAACTAAGAGAAAAAAAATGTATTTACTTGTCAATTGTCTAATAAAACACTTGAATTCCTCTTATGAATGTAACGTCTGATCCATGGTTTTACGATGTCCATTGATTAGTTAAATATTTCAATTGTTTGGTCAATATGAATGTGATCTTCAACACTATATTGTCTAGTCAATTGCTTTAAATATCTAGTCAGAAAAACTAAAGTAAGTATAATTTCTAAACCAAATACTTGAGATATAATATTATTTTCAATAATTATGGCATTCCTCATGAGCTATCTGATGATCTCAGTATAAATGACTTGCAGTTTAAGGCAAAACCCTCTTATTCCAACCTTTTCAAGGGCCTCTCTTGTCCCAAATTGTGACTATCAAGATTGTTAAGATCAACAAGATGTTCAACTATAAGAATTCAAACATCATTCTTTTTAGCATGAACCATTGGGGACTGCACAATAGGAAATTCCATGACTAAAGATTTGAAGGTAGTGAAAGGCTACGACAAGAATTAGAATTAAGTGTATTAGATTGGGGTGTAAAATAATGAAGATAATGTATGTGTTATAGCTGACGAGCCATAATAATCAAGAAGGTTTTGATGAAAAGAAAACACTATCAGACGAGTAAGTCTTTGGTTAGAAGTAAACTTATGATTAGATGACTAATAGAAAGCATCTAATGGAAATAGTAAGAATGAGAAATTGATACATATTGTTGGAAGATAAAAATATATGATGCATATTATTGCTTGCATGTGCTAAATGATTAAAATTTATACATTGAATGTGATATGACCCCAACAAGCCCAACATCAAGCCAAGGTACACCTTCAAGTCCAAGCCCATCAAGAGGCCCAATAACAAGAGGCATGCTAAAAAAGATGCAATTGGACTTCATTCAAGATGGCCCAAATCCATATGGGCTTCTCACACTCTTCACATGGGCCAAAGAAGATTTGAAGATTTGAGGAGGTGTATCAAAGAGCAGTAGAATAGCAATAAGTTTGGCCCATTGTTTAAGCCTTGTTTTCTAGAATAATAAGTCAAACAATGTTTAGTTGAATTGCTAAAATTGGGCTTAACTAAGCCTAATAGGAGATTTGGCCATGAGCTACCAAAGGTTCAAGGTGGACTAAATGGAAGTCAACATTCCTTCCTACACCTAACGGATCCAAGGGCTAGGAATGCTTCCTCCTTTTCCAAGGCATCATCCAATGGTCGTAAGCGTTGCTCCTTCTCCAAGCCATCTTCCACGGCCAAGATTGAATGCCTTTCTCATCCGAGGGCTAAGAGTGCTTATGTGTATTTACTTTCATATAAAAGCCTAAATTTTAGGCTATTGTAATCCCTGTTGAAATTTTAAGCAATAGATGCTTAGTGTTGAGAACACTCCACTCCTATTTCCTTTTGAGAGTCACTTGAGCTAGAGGATTGAATCATCTCCTCTAGCCACCTTCCTCTATCTTCTCTAAGATAGAGTTCATTACTCACCTTTCATTCCAATTTCGAGAACAACCTTCATCCTTCACCTTGCTTCCGCCAACCCACACTCTTCCATGGAGCTCTCTTCTTCACCTTCATCCAAGGGGTTCCACCAGAATGTGTCAATAAAAGCAATAAATTTGGTAAATGAAAAGGCCAAATCTAAGGCATTAGACGAGTCTAAAAGTTAAACAAGTCAAGGTGTCAAACAAGTGTAATAATGAAAATCAGTAGGTGTATGCATTAGACAACCCAAGTCTCTAGACAACCTAAGTCACTAAGTTAAACAACTAAGGTGTTTAATGACTAAAGAATTAGACAACAAAGGGTTAGATGACTTGAGATAGCTTAAGTCCTTAGACTACCTTAGTGTCAGATAACCAATATCTTAGAAATCTGAAAATAGCTTAAGTCACTAGATGACCAAAGTGCTAGTTAACCTTTATGCGAAACTTTTATGGTGTGCTGAAACAAGTTTTTTTATCTCTGAATATTTGTGTGAATTAACATATTGATACATGTATTTGAAATAGAGATTCAATTATATGAATTACAACGAATATTATCACTTTGGAAAAAGGAAGCTTTTTAATCAAATGTTCAAATGAAATTAATATTTAGAAATATCTGATGAATGAACTATTGGCACAAGCAAGCTTGAACCAAAGATTTGATAAAGCCAAGTGCATGAAGATCATATGTGTTTGATGAAGATTGATGAAGATCCAGTTGAAGATTATGTTTCTAGTGTATTAAATCTAGAAATAATGTGTTAAATGTAATGATTAGGTGTTGTATCATGTTGGTAGGCTATACGACATAGGTTAGATGTCTTGTTAGTCTTAGTGTGTCTCTTTTAATTTGTTAAAATGGGTTTTACTAGGTTAAAAGACTTGCAATATATAGTTTTTGGTATGAATGTATTCAATCAGTTGAATTATTTTTCAATCGATTGATTTCACTTAAGTCAACTGAAATCAACCGACTGTACAGAAAATTCAACCGACTAATTTCACTTAAACTAGACTATATATGTTGTGTTTTCGAGAGCAGAGGAACGATTCTGAGTTTTTTAGTGCGAAATCTTGTCATTCATCACTGGAAAACTCTCTGTGCAATACATAGCTGCAATGTGTTTATTGAAGATCTTGGTTGATCTTAGAGGCATTTTGGCTTGGAATTAGCTTGAAAAACACATGTATGGTTGGCTAGGGAGAGCCATCATCAGGTTTGGCTGTTCTTCTGCCTCTGGTTGTTTGCCTGATGTGATTTTAGGTCTGTAAGTGTGATTCTTGCAGGGTGTAAGTCTAGATTTTTATGTGAGTCAAAAATCTTGTGATTTTCTTTGTTAAAAAGTGTAATCTTGGTGTGTGATTTGTAAAACTTTTAAATATAGTGGAAACCAGGCTCATGTTGTCCTTGTAAACTGGATATAGCTCTTTGATTAAGTGAACTAGTAAAAAAACAAATGTGCAATTCTCTTTCCTTCATCTCACTCACTTTAAATCACTCTAAAAACTCAAGAAAACTAAGGAATCCACTCTTTGTTATGCTTTAATGCGTTCTTGTCTAATATGAGGTTGTATACTTGTTAGAAATATTATTTGGAACAAGTCTTGTATGTAAAAGTTTGTTGTTTGAGTTGAATCTGTGAATTCGGCATTCTACATAAATTCCCAGAATTTTAGCTGACTGATTTGAAATTTTAATCGACTGTTTCATAGCTCAAGAACAAACTAGTCTGTTGTTTTATTTTTTGACCGATTGAAATTGTATTGTTCTACAACTTTTACATCTAATTCCCTAGTCTATTTGATTCAATTGAAAGGGTGTAACATCCCTAAGGAATATTACTGATATTTAATATATAAAATAAGAAATAAAAATAAATGCCTCATTTAATATAACACCATTTCCCAAAAAAAATGCGGGAAATTTAAAACTTTAGTACCATGTAATAAAACAGGAGTCCATCATTATAAAACTGAGGTAATATTCAAATGGCTCCAAAAAAAATTACAAAGTTATCTCAAAACCAAAATAATAATTATATACAAAATCCCATGCTATCCCCCGCTCCGAGTCTATGCATCTCCTGGCCCACCTGTCACATCATCTGCTCCCGGATAACGAGTTATTCGATCATCGCCAAACACACACAGAAAGGGTGAGCTATGCACAATATATAAAACAGATACATGATATAAACATGTTTCCCAACCCAAAACAACATGAGTACAAAACTCATAATTTCCAAATCACCCAACCATGACCTCATAGTCCTTCATGACTCATATGCATGAACTAGTTCTTGAGACTTCCCTGTGCTCCCATGAAACTAACTCATTCGTGGTCCAACCCTATGAGCCTATCCCGCTCATAATCCTGCCCTACAGACTCCTCGCCTATAGTATAACATCCAAGTCTCATACTTGGACCCTGGTACGCACGCAATCACCATACTATGGACTCCTCGCCCAATAGTAGCCGATGGGAACATCACAGTTCCTTGCCCATCGTGTGCCCGACACATGCAATCACCATACTAAGGACTCCTCGCCCATTAGTAGCCGACGGGAACTCAACCAGTTCCATGCACATCATGTGTCCAACCATCAAGCACATCCCAGACCCCTATTGGACTTAGTCCTTCACGCCCCCAACACCACACCACATGCATATACATCCTATACCGAGGATAAAGCAACCCAATCACACACACAAGCACACACAAACATGGAATTTCGAATAAATTCGCTTAAGCTAGGGACTCTCGCCCAAGCTAAGCCCACAGCCTCGCTTAGGCTAGTTCACCTCACCTGGGCGAGCTTAAGACAGTGACTGCATCGCGTTATCTCGCTTAAGCGAGATCTGTTCGCCTAGGCGAGATCATCACTCGCCTAGGCACCCAAAACCAACTCGCCTGAGCTACAATGCAAGCAACACACCAACTTGATCATGACATCTCGCTTAGGCGAGAACGTCTCGCTTGAGCGAGACCCTGGTTCGCTCAAACCCACCAAAACTCCTCGCCTGAACGAGAAGTCGCGCTCAACACGCTCAACTTCATCATCATCTCGCTTAGGCAAACCTCACTCGACTAAGCCAGTGTACGTGTCACTCAAACCCAATTCGTGTCGCCTGAGCGAGAAGCTCGTGTGGCATCATGGTTTGCGTCTCTGCTAATCTCGCCTGGGCGAGTCTGGCTCATCTGAGCGATAATTGCAGATCCCTACACTAATTACGCACGCAACAACAGCAACCAAACACCACTTTGCACTCCAATTCATACCAAAAAAGCTTATAACAATTCCATCAAACATACAGCATAATTTATATACAACACAGTTCCCCCAACACCCAATTTGCACAAATAGTGGAGTACTTAGTGTAGATATTCATCATGACCATACTTTTAGATAATAACACCAATAGAACAGTACCCAAATACCCAAATCCCTCATTCCTTTCATGTGGAACACGAAAATTCATGGTAACAGGATGCACTATCATACCATATGACCAAAAGCACACAATTACAGTTCACCTCCCCTAACCTGAAAATTTGATTGAAATTGGGAAGAAGATTGGTTTTCCTTGGTTTGCCAATGATGTGCCACAGACTTCCTCTCAGTTCAGCCCCTTTATGCACCCAAACCTCCTCTCTCAGCCTAAATTTCGTACTCTCTCTATAATAGTTCACCACAGATGCCAAAACCCTTCCCTTTTCCTAAGTTTTGGCTTTTATAGGTGCCTTTAAGAGGGTTTTTAAAAATAAAATTAGTTTTGGGCTTTGTGGGTTTTAATTCCTCTTCAATGTTAATCATTCGGTAATTTTCCAACCCCCTTGGCTGCCCCATTCTGCTAGGCTTTTCTTTACCCCTTCACATTCATACCACCACTATTAGTTAGCAAAAATAAAGCTTATTCTTTGCCCTACCAAGGTTTGAACCCATGACCTTCCACTCATAAGGCCAAAGCACAACCACTATACCAAATCACATTTGGTGATACACACAAAGCAACATAAGTTTACAATACCAATCACATACTCATACATATCTTTAAAATCAATAATAAAATAACTACACATAATTGGCATACATAGAACTTGAACCCAAGTCCTCTCACACAATCAAAGTACTCTCAACCATTTGAGCTAGTACTTTTCCATGTCACATTAAACAATAGTTAATGCCATAAAGGCGCTTTCTACCCACATTTATTAATTAATTAAATATTTAATTAATTAATTTTCATGGGTTTTACAAAGGGGTTTTATGCTTTCAAAAAAGTTTTAAAGAACCAATTCAACCCCCCTCTTCTTGCCTTAAATCACCATTTCAAAACTAACATGAACTATTTCATTGAATGAATAATATTATTGCTCTAGCAATTCAAATGCAGAAGCAAGATTGCACAATGTTTCCTTAATAGGACATATAATGAAGGTTAAGTCATATGAGAAGAACATGAATAAGAACAAGAGAAAAGAAAAAGGAAATATTGTTGTAAATATGTCATATCAATAATGTCTTAGAGAAATTGGGTTTACAGCTTCAATATTGAAATATCCTTCATTGAGTGAAGTTGGAACAATGAACTATGTTATACCATACATTTGAGAGAGTGTCATTTGCTTATTGTTGAAATTGAGAGTTCTTGATCTTAGGGGAGATTGAGAACGATACATGGAGAGGTTGATGCTTAGTGTAGCTTGAAAAGGTTTGTACTCATGTATTTGGAGAGGTTGAAACTCGTGTAACCTGGAAAAGATGATACTCGTTACCGATAAAAAATGTTGATTAGTAGAACTTCTGGAACAAGTTGCTTAAGATACGAGACAACCTCAGGTGAAGGTGAAATTGTATAAACCTGTAGTTTGCATTCTCTCTATGCCTACACATTCATTTTTCAAGTAGTAAATTCATTTGTCATCGCATACATATGTGCGTAGTTTTTGAATTTGTTTCTCATACTATATTCATCCCTCTCATTCTAAACCTACATTGCATTAACATAAATTAAAGCATAAAGACTTGGGTTCAAATCTTGTGTATGTTATTAGTGTGATATTTTAATTGTGTTTTATTTTACATATATGTTTTAAATGCGGAAACATGATTTATCATTATATGTGTGCATGAATTGGCATGAAACATTTAGTGGCTCAATGGTTGTACATATGCTTGATGGGTTGGAAGGATGTGAGTTCGAACCTTGGCTAGCATGAGTAGTTTCTCTTTATGTTTTAGTATTTTTGCTAAATGGTGGAACCTGGAAACTTTAGAAATTCTATGGGAAACGAAAGAAGTCCTCTCACACAATCAAGTACTCTCAACCATTTGAGCTAGTACTTTTCCATGTCATATTAGTCAGTAATTAATGCCATAAAGGCTTCCACTACCCGCATTTATTAAATAATTATTTATGTAATTATTTAATTTTGAAGGTCTTACAAGCCACAACTCGTACACTCACATCGCTAACACACACTATTCCATCCTTAAGGTATCACCCAAAGCCTTGTAGACCACACACATCCAAAGCATACAAGCCATGCCCTTGCATTATCGCCTCATTATACAAATGTAACTACTAACATAGGAACTCAACATAATTACTTGACCATGAACCCAGGATATAATATGCTTCCACGAACCTGCCCGCTCGTGGCCCAACCTCTACGAACCTCTCCGCTCGTAGTCTAACTCTATGGACCTCCCCGCTCGTAGTCCAACACTCGTGATCCATCCAGCTACGAACCTCCCCGCTCGCAACAACCCTCAAGTGTGAGCACGAAACATACGAACCTCATCGCTCGTATCCTCACACGAGAGTTCCATTAATATGTATCTCCCTACTCATATTAACCACGTGTACATCAATAGTCATGAACCTACCCGCTCATGACACTATCAAGCATCTCCTAGTCCAAGTCCAAACCCGACCAACTCACAAAACACAAGCCAAAAGAGTCCACTGCCCAAGCGCCAGACAAATTCCAAAGTCACTATCTTATGGCTATCACCTGGCGGTTCACACCTCACACCAAGCGCCACTCACTTCAGGGACATCCATGGTGTTAGTTTTGAAATGGTTGAAAAGCCAAGAAGGGGGGGTTGAATTGGCTAGTTAAAAATTTAGGCTATCTTTGCAAGCAAAAAATCACCTTTAATTGAATAAAATAGATCACCAAGTTAGGATGCAAACAGTACTGAACTATACACTTTCAATCGATCAAAAACAGACTTAAAAGATTGATTTTACTAAACAGATTCTGTTCTAGTATAATCAATCGATTGAAACTGAAAAATAGTCGACTGAAATACTGGGAAAAATGTAGAAATTTGAATTTGAATTTTAAATCAGAAACAATGCTCAAGAATGATCAAGATCAGTTCCAAATGGTTATACAAACATGTTCAATGCTGCATATGCTATGAAAACATGCAAGAACATGAAAAAGACGATTAAAGCACAAGTTCTTGAAACTTTAAAATGAAAATGCAAGAGAGAAATGTTAGAGAAGAGAGGACACCACGAATTTGTATACTGGTTTACTCAAACCTGAGCTACATCCAGTTTGTCAAGGCAACCTTAGCTTGACTTTGCACTATTTCAAAAGTTTTACAAAGTATTCACCCTTACACTTCAAAATATGTAAAAACAACACAAAAGACTCTTGAATCACACAAGAATCACACCAGCACAGCAAGAACCCTCTTGCAGACCTGGAAAACCACCAAGCATACACACACACAAAGCTTGAGAAAGATCAAACCTCAGTGGTAGCACAGCCTAGCCTACCACAAACCACTTTCTCCAAGCTTCAAACTAAGCCAAAAGCTCCAAGAATTGATCCAAGATCAATCTTCAACAGTTGCAACACCTATGATCACGAAGGAGAGAGTTTCCACAAGTTTCCATAACCAAATCGTGCTCTAAAATGATCAACAAACCTCTCTTTCGAAAATCACAGCTTTTATAGTCAAACTGTTACAAAATTCAACAGGTTGATTTTCAAATCAATCGATTGATTTCACTTGACTTAAGTGAAATCAGTCGATTAAAAACTAAATCAACTGATTGAATTTTTTGCAGTTTAAGACTACTGTAGTCAACCTTTTAACCTATTGAAAAACCATTCAACAAACTAAAAGAGACATTTAACTTGTTGAAAAACCATTCAACAGATTAAAAACACAATAAAGACCAAACTACATCTAATTAATGCTTTAAGGTCTAGAACATGAATTACAAGCTACAAATACACTTTCTTAAAGATGTAACCAAATGGAGAGCACACATTCCAGCCTTGATCACCATGGATATCATCAAATCTCCTTTCCTTCATCAATGTAGGCTTCATTCCAATGGTAATGGCTTCAGGATAGTTCAAAAGAGCTTTATTCAATCTTCATCAAATCTTCAAGAAGCAAACCACATTGGCTTCTCATGTCAACACATGGTACTTCTATCGCCTGGCGGCATACCCCGCACCGCTAGGCGCTATACTAGTAACATGCCAGCTACTAATTTAGCACCCCAAAATAGTTTTATATCCTCAAATAGTCCATGCATAAGTCCAGTTTACTATTTTACAGATCTATATTTAGCAACTTAACTCAAGATTACACTCCAACATATTATATAGTTCAATAATATAAATTTGCAGTATGCACAACCATGTATTCTCATGCCAACACTTAAGCGAAACCAAAATCATCATGTTCTCATACTTGCCTAAAAGCCATCATGATCATGCAACACTCAATCATTGTGATATCATCAATAATGGCCTTTTTCACGCACTTATAACATCATACATTCAAGCTAAGATATATAGATTTATGCATTCACCAATCAAGGCCATACCAACATTTAAGCATCCAATATTAATCATACTATTAGGGAAATCAAACTAATAATCATGAGTAACATATATATCTCTAGCTATAGATCTTCAATTCAAATCTCACTATTATTCTTCCTAACAACTCGAATTTTAATGGTCTTAATGGCTAAAACGAAAATTCCATTAAAATGTGTTTAATGGTTAATCAATGGCCATTCTAAAGTGGTTTTCCAACCACTTTCAGCTCCTCTCTTAGACGGCTAGGATTTTTGCTTCTTCATATTCATGCCAAAAAGAGATTTGGCAAAAAGAAACTTATTTCGCTTCAGTCACGGTTTAAACACATAACTACACAATTACCAAATCAATGCACAACCAATCAACCAATTCATATTTTGTGATAATTCCTATACTTCTAGGATTCTATTATCACTCATCATGCTCAAGCGTATTATCAAAATAATAAACAATTAAAATAACACACAATTGGCATACACAGGACTCAAACTCAAGTCCCATCATAATAAATAAGTACTCTCAACCATGTGAGCTAGTACTATTCCACGTCATAAAAACCAGCATTAAATGCCATAAAGACTCCCACTACCTGTATTTATTAAATAATTATTTATTTAATTATTTAAATTTCTCGAGTCTTACAGTTACAATCAGGGTGCACACTAATAACTAGTTATAAGATAAGTTCTTGTCTTAATTTTGAATGTTTTTACTATTAAGTGAGTTTAAATGGTCATGTGATTTATAGTATGCAACATGTTTTGGGATTATTGTCTCCTTATTGAGTAATTTTATTATGAATATATGTTTAAGTTTTAGTGTAAGAAGTTCCTTTGCATTGAATGCTTTGTTTGTAGATTTTAATGTTGTCTTTTAGGTTTATAATTTTACATCAACAATTGTTTTGGTCCAGCATTATATATGTCATAATATATGTGGTAGGTGTTTTGTCATCATTAAAAAACATATGTTCCAAATAAATTTGAGATGTTGGCGTTGAAGGATGTATCATTTTCAAGATGTTTTGACTCTTTGTAAATTGTATTTATAGCTAATGGGGAATAAGTAGTATGTTTAAATTATAGAAATTGGATTGAATAGACTACACAACAAGTATATAGAAAATTGAAAGTTAATGTAAGTTATATTTTTTTTTTTTATTTTCAATACGAGGTCAGTTATGAGGGTTAGATAAGTTGTATGTTAGTAGGTAGAAAATTATAAAAATATATCCATAGAAAGTATTTAGGTTGTATTCCAAGATAAAAGTAGAATTTTGTTGAACTTGGTGGCTAGAAATGAAGCTAGAATCAATGCCACTTTATGTGACAATTTCATATGAGAAGTGATAATGTAGTTGGTTAAGAAGAAAGATAGAGAATTTAATTGGTATGCAGATTGCATATTGCTAGTATATTAACAGGATTGTTGAGAAATGATAGTTGATCAAGTTGCATGGAGAATCAATGTTTTCAAAAATAGATATAAGGTTTGGGTATCCATAAAATTTAAGTGAATAATGTAAAGTTGATGAATCCACCCCAAGGCTTATAGCTTGGGCCAATGGCTAGGCCCATTTCTTTTTATTTTGCTTGTTTTAAATAGATGCACAAATGTATATGAATAGTGTTTTTAGATGGTGTAATTAGTATTTTTCTCGTGGGCTTGTATTCTAGCCACCTTTTTAAGTGTTGTTCTTTCCTTTCTTTGTAATCTATTTTTGGGCCAATAACCTTTCCACAAGCCCAATATGAAATGACCAAAATCTCCTTCAGTGCAAGGAGTTATGTTGTGAAGTGCCTAGTAAAACCTTTTTAGGCATGCACGCGTGCAAGACCATCCAACTTTCAGCTGTTTAGTAGGCTTCAAAACTGATTCTACGAAGAGTGGCCCAATTCAATATGGAACCATCAGCATTATGGGATTCACTTTACCAAAGTCTCGATCCAAGTGTGCAATAGAGGACCTTTCGTGAACCCAACATTTTTCTTCATCACATGTAGATACCCTAAGCTAGGGTTTCCCCCTGTTCATCCTCACGTGTGCCATCATCTTCACGACGCCTTGTCTTAGTATCCAATGCTTCTTCCCTCACCTTATCACCGTTAGGGTTCCGCTACCTTAGCTAGGATTTCACCTAATCATTAGGAACCTTTGTTAGACGACTTTCTCTTCTTTGTTTTTTGGCTGCCTTTCCACCTTTATAAAGGCAGGCCAACCTCATGTAACGATTAGCTTTGATTAATAGAGAGGTTTATACTCCATTTTCAGAGCTCACCTTCCTAGTAGGCGTTCTACCTCCTAGGGTTTCCAAAAGTAGTGAGAAACGAGAGTTCCTCACTGGAACAAGAGAGATTTGAGTTCCAAACGAGAGAATCTGAGCCTTCCGCTTCGTTACAATGGTGTTCCGCGTGGTTTAATCAGTGGAACAACGATTGGAGTGGACGTCTGGCGAATTCCGTGATGGAACGTCTCCATCAAAAGTAGTAGAAAGTAACATATAAATATATATGATTGCTTTGAGTATATACTGATATTGTCTAAAGTGGTAAGTGTTTAAGACATATTCATGGATAGGAATATGGCCTTTTGTATCATGTTGGAAAAGTTTATCAAAGTTGTAGAGAGGTCATGCTTATGTATCATGTAATCAGGAGACACACAAGGGTTTCTTAAGGGCAATGGTAGAATTCGTCTCGAAAAATAGTATAAGTAGGAGATTTAGTTAGTGAGGATGTAAATTTTGGGATAGGTAATATCAACTTAAAGAAATCTAGTAAATCTAGTCAAGGATGTCCCAACCCTAATTAGGATAACAATGATGGTTGAATCTAGTGACTTGTTATAGGGAGTTCAATTTTTCTAGATAATAGTGCTCTTTATACAACGAAATAGTAATGCATGAACATTTTCACTAGATAGGTAAAATTTTATAGCCCTAAAGTAGAGATTGAATGGTTTGTTAATATTTGGAGTTTTTGATTTACAACGTCTTAAGTATAGGATGTTACATCCTAGGTTGAGATAAGTATACAATAAATAAATAAAAAATTATAGATCGATGGATTATGTTTGAAGAAAAATTTCTAATTTATGAGAAAGTTTAACTTACTTCTGACATAGAGATAATGGTAGAAATTTTGTTTTGAAGACCCGAAAACCCTATCTTGATGGTGCTAGTTCCACAAGTTTAATATTGCCAGCGTTTAGGTAATTAATTGATCAGAAGGAGCTAAAAATGAGACAAAAGAGATTTATGAAGTTTGAAGGGATTGTAACTTCAAGTACTCGTAACGTCTAGAGACGGTGAATTTTGTTAAGGAGACCTTGAGAAGAAATGTAGTGTAATTGTTAACAGGAATGATCAATAACTTAAGTTAATAGAGTGTCAAAATTTTTACCGACTAAGAATTTCAGGATGAAAGCAAATAAGACTCTATAGGGTTTAATGTGTGATTTACTACTAAAAAGTAAGAAGTTAAACAAAATGGTTTAGTGAGAAAAATTTATAGGGAAACTTTGATTCATGATAAACATGACCAAATATATCAGTGTCTAGAAAGGTTCTTTGTATAAGTTCAGCATAAAAAGGGAAGATATTTAATCTGTATTTGTATATCTAACTTGTTTATAGTCATAGTGCAGCATCAAAACTTGACAAGATGTTAGGACAGTTGGACATGACTCAGAAGAAATTAAGTAGTATTACTATGTGAGTGATCTCTTTTTTTCACAACTAGTAAGGATGGATAAAGCAATATAGATGATAGTAGATTGAGTGATAATGAATACACAAATCTCTTTAGGGCAAATAATGATGTATTAAAAGAATGAGTTTTAGTTAATGGGTCAACTTGAGAAAATAATTGTTGATGTAGATGTTACAACAATTAAGTGTTAGATATGTTAGTGGCTAATATTAGTGAGTTTGAATTTTAATGGTATTTAGGGCCTATTAGTAATTGATAAAACTAAATATCTCTAAGGAAATCGATGATAAAAGATTTATATCTTAGTCATTCTGTACTAAGCCAATTTTCAGGATGAAATGTTTTTTAGTGGGAAGGATGTGAGAACCCCAAATTTTATAGCAAACCCTTTTATCTCAAACCCTAATTTCCCTTAATCATCTTCCTTTTCTCCCTGAAATCTCTAACACATCCATCCTCTTTTTGAAAATCCAACACCAATGGAGTGATGTATGCGAAAGACTCTACAAAAGCCTCTAGTTGATCTCTCCCTTTAGGTAATTTAATTTTCTGCCATTTTACTATGAAGTAATTGGATTCTCCCTCTCTGCATGCAACTCTTATCTAAAATTGTGCCTTGATCGTTAATTCGGCCTTTGACTGTGTAGATAGAATGGTTTTTTGTGTGTGACACTATTTATGGGAAGAGAGTAAAGCTAGAAAAACTTTGTCAGGTAAGGGAAGCTAATTTAATTGAAATTTTAAGGTCTTATTGTTGAATTATTATTTTTTTTGTATGAATGTTGTCTTTATATGCTTGCTAAAATTTGGGAATAATCCTTGTGAGAAGGGAGAAGGGGTGAAGGGTGATTTGTTTTAAACTGTGAAATGATAAAGTGTGATAAGAAACTATTATTTTGGATAAGAATTGTTTGTACTATTTTTTCTAATGGAGTGAGTATGAATGTGCTTTCAAAGAGATTGACTTACGAGAAATTTTGATGGTTAAGTGTATTTGATAATGTATTAGTATAAAGTATCATAATTATTATGGAAGAGTTAGCCTGTAAGATGAGAAAGGAGTAGGTGTGACTCTAATGTTATTATGGTAAAACAATAGTATGGATTTGTAGGATTAGATGTTTTTGGTGTGCTTTAATAACTTTTCCTTATAAGCCTTAAAGTAATTGAACACTTTTGTTTAAAGAGATTAAAAAGTTGTGAATTTGGAATATTGTTGCAAAAACTATGAATATGTTTGACTAGATGTTTGTATTACAATAATGTAGTATTAAATGTGGCATTGTATTTGTATTTTTTGAGATATGTGTTATGTCTATGATTGTTATAAAGTGTGAATTAGTGGTGTCTTATAGTGTTGCTAAATAGCTTCCTTGTATGCTACTTAAGATAATTATGGTTGCCTGAATTTATCTTTGGTAATGTGTGTGCATATGTAAAGTTTTAAGTATCTGTGCTAGTCAAAATAGTATATTTCCAAAGGAAAATATTAATTTTGGTTGAATCCAAGTGTATTGAAAGGAGATTTTGACAATGAGACTATCCTGATTCAACTAGTATCTCACTCACGTAGAGTCAGATATGCAGGTGGTGTTAGTCGAAGAAGGCTTCACATGGCAAATGGTATGAAATGAAAGAGGATCATGCTTAGGGAGGTAGTAGGGTTAAACCTGTGATGGCTTGGTTGGGGACAATGGTTCTGATTGTTAGAACACCATAGGAGGATTTGGAAGCAAGCATGACAGGTGCAAAGTTTCACGAGTCCATTCAATACACTAGTTTTCTAAGAGTAGAGTCTAGATTTATTTAGTTATTTGAACCGTTTTGGGCTGAGATATGGGGTTGATACATGGTAGGGTTGATACATGGTATTTGATTTGATGAATATGAACTGTATGTGTTTTTGGGATGGTTCATATAATGGAATTTTATTGTTGAGTGAGTTATTGGCTTGAAGTAATGGGTTGGTTTAAATGGGAAAAAGGAGAAGGACTAAGCTAAGGATTAAGTTCCATCAAATATTTGTTTAGATAATATTTATTATAAGTTAGTTTTGCTCTCATATTAAGTTTCTCTTATAAATGCATTGGGTGAGTTTTTTCTTCTTTTTTTTTATGTTGACCTTTAAAGAGAACATTAATTAAGTGGATAATTGAGTTATGATATATGGAGAAATGAGAGAAAATAATTTAAGAACTTATTTTTTCTTTTGAATATGCTTTAATGATGGGTTACTATTTCTAGTTAATCATTTCTCATCATTTTTTAATGCAATAACTTATCCTTACTCTTACAAATCTTATTCTATTTCAAAATTTTAATTGGACAACTTTTGTGATAATATATTAATTTTTTCTAATTGAGTGTATTCCCTTGCAATTATGTGTCTCTTGTTTCTTTCTTTTTCTTTATCCAATAATCATATATATTTTTATATATAGGAGCAAAGATAGGGGTTGATGGTGATATTAGTATTGGAGCTAGATCATGGAGTTGAAAGATTAGTATAGTAGTATTTTAGATAATATATTTCGAAGTTTAGTTTATTTTTGACATCTCTTAGATTGTGAAGACCAAAATAAGAATGCGTTGAAAAAAAAAATTGAAGGGATAAATTTGTACAATTAAACTTTTTTTACCATTAAATTTTATACGAAATTCATTTTATACGATTACATGTGCAACTTGTAAAAATAAAGGAAATGATTATTTTTAAAAAGAAACTAGAAAAAGGATTAATAAAATAACACATGAATATCTATTATAATATATGAAAAGAAAATACTAAAAAATTTACTTTATTTTGTTGTGAAGTTATTTTACTTTATATCCATTTTTTTAATTTTATTTATTTATATTTTTTTTCACATGTGTATAGAATTTATTTTACTTTTTTATCATTTTATTTTATTTTTAAACTAAAATTTGCCTATACTATTTTTTATTCTTAATTTTATCTTTTTATAACTTCTAATTAGTTACCATATGAAAGTTTGTTTGTTTAAAACGTTATTTTACTTTTTGTCCATTTCATTTAATAATAATATATTTCAACTCTGTCATTTAATATCTAATAAATTATTATTTTAGCTCTTAAATAGAATAGTTACTTTCTCAAATGTATAATTGTTATTTTAGGTCTTAAATAAAACAATTACTTTCTCAAATTTAACTTTATATTAATTTCCAAAATGTTAATTATATATAAAGTTGGAATTATTTTGATAATCAATTTAATCTATGATCTACATTCAAATCGTAAAAATCATTTTAAAATTTGTTGATTTTTAAAATAAATAAATAATTATTTATTTAATGTGTGCACTTAGACACATTTTAACTATCACCAAATAAATTAATGTATTTTCAATATATTTGTTAGTAAATAATGACTTATAATTAAAATACAAACTTTGTTCTTTTATACTATTTTTTTTCTTAATTTTGTTATTTTATAATTTCTACTTGATAAAAATAATTTATTAAAGAATAAAGTATTAATTTTTTCTATATTAATTTTTTATTTTTAATTTTACCCTTTTATGAATTCTAATTACTATATTTTTTTTCATTTCTTAAAATATTATTATTTAAAAAAATAATATATATTTATTAGCAATACAAATCCTTTATACTGCCATACAAAAAATTCTCTCTCACATGATTTTTTTTTTCAATCAACTTGAACTATGATAAACATTCCTAAAAACTATTTTAAAAATTACTGGATTTTAAAATAAAAATAATAATTGTTTCTTTTAAATTATGTCCTTAAATTTAGTCATAAACAAATAGTTATTTTAACGTGTCCTCACACACGTTTTAATGATTATTAAAAGTTTTTTCTAACATATTTTCAACATATATATTATGTTAAAAGAATGACTTCTATTTAAATTATTAATCTTTTTATATATTATTTTTTTTCCTTTTGTGATATCTAATTATTTATTCATTTATAAAATTAAATTTAGAAAAATATATTTTATTTTCTTAAGATAATAATATTTAAAAAATAATATATTTTTGTTGATAATAAAATATAAAAAAAACTGTAATGAAATAATTTTCTCTTAAAAAATTTATCAATAAGAAATTATATTTATCATTTTTATATTAAATAATAATATAAATATTGTTATTATTTAATATTATTCTTATGTAAAAATTAAATTAATTTATCTAATAAAAAATATCATTAATGATATGTACATAAAACTTCGTAGATTTTATTAAAATATTGTATTTAATAATTCATTTCAAAGGTTTAATATATATATATATATATATATATATATATATATATATATATATAACAAAAAAAAAGTTACACGGCTTAGTATTATGATTTTTGTTTTACTTAGTTTATTTCAAAGGTTTAAAATTTGTAATAAAAAAGCAACTTCTTAATATATTATTATAATATTGAAGTGGAAACATGTCAAACGTGGTAAATAATTGATATACTAACATGAAACGCGTTTAACACGCTAAAAATAGTTGACGTAATTGGATTAAAGTGACTAATTGATTCATGTTTAAAGTTTGAGAACAAAAAAGTATAAAACTTTGGTATTAGACGAATTCCAAATTCGAGTCAAAGTTCAAGGACTAAAAATGTAAGGCCCATGAGAATCCACCTTTTATTTCTGCCCTAAAGTTAGTGGGTTGCCCTTGTAAGTGGGCCTAAGGCCGACCCATAGGATAAAAGCCTTTCCTGTTGCCCTAATCCCACACTCACTTTCACTCTTTCAGAAATCAGTCGTCACCTTCTACTCCGTGAGAGAGAGCTCTGTTAGGGTTCAGCCGCCTTCCGCATTCAGTGGGCTCGAACCAGTTTTTCACTTCTCTTCCTAAGTATAACCTAAAGCTGTGGTGTCGTGGTTACTATTGAGTCCTGTACTAGCATATTCCAGGTACGGGAAGCTAGAACCCATTCTTGTGCCTTGTTTGTGTTGTTGTTTTACTTTCATGTTGAGAATCTTTGGCTGGTTTGTTATTCTGAATGCGTGCAATGGTGTGATGTGTTGTTTGGACTGGTGGGTGCGGCTGTTCCAGGTAAACCAGTGGCGATGCCTGTTAATCTCGCCTAGGCGAGATGAACAGGGAGCTCGCCTAGGACTTTTGCGTGAAAGGTCGCCCAGGCGACCAGCTCGACTTCGGAGCGAGCGAGCATCTCGCCCAGGCGAGAGGGGTCTCGCCTAGGCGAGATCCCGCGAGTGCTTATGCTCCCTTCTCGAGCCCTCGTCTAGGCGAAGGGGGAGCTTGCCTAAGCGAGCACGTCTCGCCTGAGCGAGACCCCTCAGCCTGAGCGAGACCCCTCAGCCTGAGCGAGTCCCCTCAGCCTGAGCGAGGTGCTGGGCGAGACAACGTTGAGTTTGAATGTTTGTTTATTTCCGGATGATCTGTTTTGGTTTGGTGGTGGATTGTATGATGGGAAACATGTATGTAATGGAGTATTATGTATGCTTGGCATAAATCATGAATTGTGGATGATGGGTCTGGTATGAAAGTTGGCATGCGAACTAAATGAGTTGGTTATTTGTTAAAATGGCATGAAAATGAGATGAGTTAAGATCCTATGAGCATGAATGGTTATGATGAATTGAAATGGGATGGGCTTGGATCATGAAAGGCGTTGGCCTCAAAGGTTGGTACGAGTGATATATATCTATGCGTGGTAATTATTATTTTGGCTATGTGAATGTGGTTGATCTGTGTCAGTGCATAATTTCTTGGGGTCTCTAGGTGAGACTTTCAGGGACGCGCTTCAGTGGTCGGGACGTAATTCCATGGCCCCTATTAGTGGGTGTCCATGGTGGTGCCCCATCTGTATAACTGGGTAAGGATTCAAGGTAAGGTTGCATCCTAACACTCTGAGGAGCGAGTTAGTCTCACCTAGAGCGGACTGACTCCTGTGGTGAGAGTAGCAGGAGGCCTGAAATCCATTAAGGGCTAACCTTGTGGTGAGGGAAGATTTGATTCATCGTAACACTTGTAACACAGAGCTCGGGGATGAGCAACTCAGGGTCGAGCAGAGGTATCCACCACAATTGCAAGCATCCGCTGAATCCGACCAAGTTATACGTATCCAGATGAGTCGAGTCGAGTCGTAGTGTAATGTTTGAGAGTCATAATATGTTTGGTTGATGTTTGGATATCGAATGCCGAGAAATATATTTTGATTGTATGATAAAAGTGTTGTTGGCTCTAGCTTACCCGTTTTGTTGCATGGTTGTATTGTATGTGGTTGTTCTTCCTTGCGATGATCATCAATTTGATTGATGGGAGCAGATGGGCGGAGTTCTCGTGGTCAACAAGGGAATGGCGAGTCCGCTGCTTAGCCATCTGGGCTGGAGTTGTTTTATTCACGATTTCTTTAGGGCTACGGTCCCTGTACCGCCTTATGCTTTCCTACTCTACACTCTTTGTTAGAATTGTATCTGGTTTATGTTGGCATCGTGGTGTGCCTAGGTTGTAGGGGTTGTGTTGAGGACCCCAAGACTACGCTACTATACGTTTCCTTTAATTTCGTCTAATAATTAAACAGGACGTTACAAAAAACATATTTAAAACCTAATATTAATTAGGCAAAACAAAAGGTAAAAGCTAAAAAACTAATTATCTTAAAATATACCATTAATGTATTTATATTGTCCTTAAATGAATCTAAAAACATATATTAAACATGCATTGATTAAATGAGTCTAGAAACACACACCAGATGAGTATAGAAAAAAAAATTAGACGAGTTTAATGATATACATTGGATAATTTCTCTATACATTGATTATATGAATACAAACAAGTCTAGCAATATACATTAGACGAGTTTATCTATATATTAATTAGACAAGTATAACAAAAAGCATTAGATGACCCATTTTGTTCATTAATTGAACAAATATAACAAAAAATATTATAACAGGTCTTGCAATGCACATTAGACCAATCTGTCTATACACTAATTATATTAGTATAACAAAAAATATTAGACAAGTCTAGCAATATACATTAGACGAGTTTTTCCATGTACTAAATAGATGAATATAACAAAAAACATTAGACAAGCCATTTTATTCATTGATTAAACAAATGTAAAAAAAAAATTAAACGAATCTATCAATGCACTGATTAAAGAAGTCTAACAATATATATTAAACGAGTTTATCAATACATTCAACAAAGAGGGAAAAACAAAAGGAGAGAGATAAACAAACTTCAACAAATAAACTTAATTATAAAGGAAAACACAAGTTTTGCAGGATAGAAGAGAAGAACAACACGTTCTATATTGGTGAGATACAACATGATCTTTCATAGGCTTGTAAAAAATCACAAATTAACCTTATGCAGAAGGGTTAAGGCACAGTTTCTCTGTAAAACCGAAGTCTATGTTATAATTGTCTAAGTATAGGCTTTGGTTCATTTAAATAACCAAATCCTATACTTAAATAGTCAAAGTATAGGTTTTGGTTTCTTCGGTGAACCAAAGTCTATACTAAGACACTCAGGTAAAACTGTTAAAAACACAATGACATTTTTGAAATTATTGACAAAGTATAGACTCCAAACCTAAATTAACCAAAGTTTATACTCTAACTATCTGACTATAGGCTTCAATTCTCTTAAAGAACCAAAGCATATACTTAGACAATCAGAATATATACCAGAGTCTACTTTGTCCATAATTTCAAAAAATGCCAATGCATTTTTAAAGATTATGTTTTTTCTTAAAATCATAGTGTATTATGCATAGTTAAATACACATTATTTTTTAGTGCGAATGAATGTGATAAAGAAAAAATTTCAATTTTGTTAGTTTTATTACATCATACTTTTTAACTTTAATTGCAAAATATTGATAAATTAGATTAGTTGAAATTTGAAAAGTAATATTTTTGATTAAAATTATTTAAAAAATATTTTTATTTTCTTTTACACGTAGTTCCTAAAAGGGTCTTCTAGGAAGTATATCTTATTAACATACAAAGTAATTAGATGAGTAAAGAGTTTCATACTGCTTAATCAAATCAAAAGACTCTAAGGGTAAAAGATTGGAACGAAAGGAAAACTTAGTGTGATATATAGATTTGTTAAGAAACCTACATTTTATACAATTTTATAGATACATTTTATACAAATAAACATAACAGGCGAAAATATATAAAAAAGATTGAAAATATGTGGTTAGTATTTGTTCTTGACTTTGTTTCTGTCTGTAAAAGCTCTTTTAATTAGAATATAATAAAAGTTATAGGGTGTGTTTGGCAACTCTCAACTCAAAAATTTACAAGTTGACTAAATTTAATTACTTATTATCTAAGAACTTTTAAAATTTTAAGAATGTTTTTCCTTTAAAAAAATGATAAAATATTACTCTGAAACTTTTTGACATAGACTTGAAACAAAAATCAAGTACTTGATAGACATTGATGTTTACAATTTACTAAAAATACAAAATTATTGAACATTTACAATTTAAACTGCTTTGAATATAGAGGTCTTTGTTGAAGATTTCTGAATAAATATTTTATATATATATATATATATATATATATATGTGGAGGTTGAAAATAATTACGTAGAGTAATTATAACCTATACTGGCTAGTGGTTAACAAAAATAAATACATAAACAAAAGACAGTAATTATGTAGAGTATTTATAGGGGTTGAAAATAGTTATGTAGAGTAATTATAACCTATACTAAATTGTTAACAAAAATAAATAAGTAAAGAAACAAAGACAGTAATTATGTAGAGTATTTATGGAGGCTGCCAAAGGCAAGGGAGGTTCTCCAATTGCGAGAATGCAGTTTGTAGTTGCTTTTAATCATTTAAACTTTTCAATTACTTTCTGTCCAATTTTTCTTGAAACTTTCAATTACTTTCTGTCCATTTTTTCTTGAAACTTTCAATTCTATTGTTACTCTCAAGGTAAAGATGGACCAGATTGATTCAATGCATGCATTGCACTTGAGAAGTTTAGGAATTATCCTCTGTCAATGTTCTTCTGTGCGAAACACAGAACTTTCACACTGATACCCTATAAATTGTCTGTCGGAATTTACTTTGGGTTGTGAAATATAAATGGTCCTTCTACACATACATACCTATAATCATTAATGAAGCTATGCTTTATTCTAAGTATATATCTCAATAGATGCTTAGTTTCTTGGAAAATGAAAAAGGTGTAAAAATATCAGTCTGATGATAACCAAATTGCTTCCAAAAATTTGCCACACACCTTTTACACTGTCACTGGTTTTTTCTTGTCTCTTGCAAAGTTTAATAATTGAGATACAAGATGATAACACAAATCCTGTCATCTATTCATCTACCCAAAACAAGATGATATATATTCTTGTAATATTATTTTAATTAAGTTAGCAGTGAACTATTGTCTTTTCGGAGTGAGGACTTAATTATTTTCTAAATTAATGTCTCCAACTATAATGATTCATATAAAAATATTAAAAATCTAATATCATAAAATTATATTTTGAATCTAAAAATCTTTTGAACCTAAAAATGTTATATTTTAATAAAAATTAATATGAAAAGAATATTAATCAATGCATTAATAATAATAATATAGAGCAATTTTTATAAAATAATTATATTTTGAATTATATATATATATAGAATGAAATAATAAAATTTGAAAAATTATACATTATTTATACTATTATATATACTATTATATAAAGATGATTATTTATTTATTGTACATATTTTTTTCAATTTTACTCCTTAAGTATTTTTTTAAAATCAAAATATTTATTTTATCAATTTTACTCTTTAAGTGTTTTTATTCTTTAAAATTTAACCGTTTTTTTCATTTTAACAATTTCTTTCTATAATATTTTTTAAGAAGATAAATTTTATATTAAAAATTTTATTTTAAAAAATATTTTCTAGAATAAAATTATAAAAATTATTTAACTTTATTTTTATAATTATAATGATAATAATAATAATAGATTTATTATTTTTTGTTATTATAGAAAAACAGATGCACAGTCGGAAATTAGTTATATTAAAAATGGTATTTATATTTTTCTAGTTGTAAAAAATACATGTTCATATTTTTAAGCTATATAACATAAAATAACAATCTTTTTTTATATTTTCAAAACAGTTTATGTAACTTATGTTTTAAATAATATAAAATTACATTCAGATTTTTCATTATATTCAATAAACTAATACTTAGTCTCGTCTTATTTTAAAATAACAATTTAATTAAATTTAATTAAAAATATAAAAAGAATTAATGTTTTAAAATAAAAAATAAATAAATATTTTATAGAAAGAACTTATTTTGTATTATCTTTCCCTTAAATGTCAGTTAATAATAGACTATTTTAGAATAAAATAAGAGAGGAAATTTAAAAATATAATAGAAATGAGATCATTTTATTAAAAAATTAACAATTATAAAGGAAGTTCATGTTTGATAAAAACAATAAAGGATATTACCATTTTATTAAAAATTTACCACTTTTTCTTCATAAAACAATATATTCAATAAAATATCAGTAAGCCATTGAGTAAGTAATAAAATTTTCCACTGACCCTGTACACCAACCAAGAATTTTCTTTTTTAAGTATCCTTTTTACACAAATATTGTCACTTTACTCTTTAAATTATATAATTATTTATTTAAATTTAATCTATTCTGAAGACATATATGCTTGCAATGCATGCATTGAAACAACCTGGTCCAGCTTTACCTTGAAAGTAACAATAGTATTGAAAGTTCCAAAAAATATTAGACAGAAAGTAATTGAAAGTTTAAAAATGATTAAAAGCAGTTACAAACTGCATTCTCGCAATTGGAGAAACTCTCTTGCCTTTGTCAGCCTCCATAAATATTCTACATAATTACTGTATGTATTTATATATATATTTTAAAAAACATATTATATATATATATATATATATATATATATATTAAATATTGATATGTAAATATTAATATTAATATCTTGTTAGTGTTATTTTATAAATTGACATTATTATTATTAGAGATGGTAACAGGGTGAGATAGAGATGACAATGGGGTGGGACGAGCACGAGTTTTGCTATCCCATATTTATTTCTGTAAAAAAAAATTCATCTCCATCTCCATCCCATTCCCATATTCAAACTAAAATATATTTTAAATGTTTGTTTACTTCAATCTTTTAAATTCTAATAAATCTCTTTTTTATACACTAATAAAAGTTATAATACATCATTTGATCAAAATGATACAAAGAACAAATAATAATCACAATAAAAATTTAAATTAAATTATAATTGTTTACATTTTAGATTATAATACCAAATAAAATTTCATGAGAACCAACACATTTATTAAATTTGCAAACATTAATTAATTAAACCTAATTGATAAAATTTAAAAATATTATTTTAAAAATATAAAAAGAAAACAAATATTCAAATTAAAATATATTTTAAATGTTTGTTTACTTCAATCTTTTAAATTCTAATGAATCTTTTTTTTATACACTAATAAAATTTATAATACATTACTTGATCAAAATGATACAAAGAACAAATAATAATCATAATAATAAAATTTTAACATAGATCTTGTATCTTTTAAACTTCAATTATGTTGGATGGTGATAAAAAAATATTCATGACAATTACATTAAATTTTTATATTGTAGTAAATAAAAGTTATTTATACAATTATAGTGAAAATATTACAGTATGATTGATAATTAGTTAGAAAATAAAAAATAATTAGATAAAATGTATCGAAATAGTATTCTACACAATGAAAACAAATAAAAATATTAAAAAATTAACAAATGTTTACAAACAATTTGAGAGACTATCGAAAGAAATCGCACAAAGGAAAACAAATATATAATTAAGGGTATGATAAGTTGAAAAATATCTTAGAGATCTAAGAAAAATTTTCAAATATCAACATATATACTCAATGGTTGACAAATAACAAAAAAAAAATAGTGAAACAAAAGATTTCTTCAAATGAAACAAAAACTAATAATAATAAGTAAAAGTTTTTTTTATATTACCTAGTAAACGAAAGGTTTGTGCTATTTATTACTTAAATTGAGAGTATTAAACATTCTCATGTGAAAGGAAAATATACAATAAATAAAAATATTAAAAAATAATAAATATTCAAATGTGAGACATAAAAAAATTTTAATTGACATACATCTTTTTAACATAATTACATAAAGATTATGATAAGATGAAAAATATAATTGAGATGCAAATGAGTTTTATGACAAACCAAATAATTAGAAGAAATAAAAAAAATATATATATATATATATATATATATATATATATATATATATATATATATATATATATATATATGTGTGTGTGTGTGTGTGTGTGTGTGTGGTTACTTAATTAATTGTGAATATTTAATAATTTAAATGGGGACGGGTACTATGGCGGGGATATATACATCACATACCCATTCCCATATCCAATTAAAAAAGTCGGGGATTCCCCATACCTATACCCATATTCAGTCAATACGGGGATTCTTTGTCAAAACGGGGATGGGTTCGAGCAATACCCACGGGGCCGGGTTTATTTGTCATCTCTAATTATTACAACTTTATAAAACAAATGAGTTTTATCAAATAATTGTGTAAATAAAGAAAATATAGAAGTAATGATTCACTTTCTTTAACAAATTTAATTTTTGTTTTTAGAATAAATATTAAAATTATAAGTTAATTATTGTTGGATATTTTAAACATAATTCAAAGAGAAACTAAAATAGACATTGAAATAATGATTTTTTTTTATCGAGACTAAAATAGAATCTCTTGTTGCTAAAAAGGGGGAAGATCTAAGTGGTGACTTAAATGTTTCTAATGACTAGAATAGAATCCCTTGTTGCTCCAAAGGGGAAAAATCCACAAGTAAAAGACTCTTTGACGCTCAAGTCAATAAGAGAGTTAAGATCTTTTAGAGTAAGAGAGAATGAGTATGAAATAATGTTCGTATTCCTTGGAAATACTATATGTATTTATAAGGCCTTTTAGGCCTTAGATCCATGTGATAAAACAAGAAATGTAATATTAACTAATATCAATAAAATAACAACTTACCTCAAATAACAATAATATTGATATTTGACAAGTAATAAAGTTATTAAATAACTCGGTGCCTCACTTGAATGGCTTTTTGCTAATGGTACTTGTCTAAGTAACTTAGTGTCTCGTAAGGAGGGCTTGGTGCCTTGCTTGAAGGGTTTTCGTTAATGTTAGTTTTCTAAGTAACTCAGTGCCTCGTCTAGAGGGCTCCATGCCTCGCTCGAAGGGCTTGATGCCTCACTCAGAGGGCTTGGTACCTTGCGTTGAGGGCTTGATGCCTTGTTTGGATGGCTTTTTATTAATGTTACTTGTCTAAGTAACTCAGTGCCTCGGTAGAAGGGTTTGGTGCCTCTCTAGGAGGGCTTGGTGCCTCGCTTGGAGGGCTTGTGCCTCACTTGGAGGGTTTTTCCTTAATGGTACTTGTCTAAGGAAATGTATATTGTAAATGGATACCCGCGGGTAACGGGTACAAGTATCTTTTATACCCGTATGTTAACAAAGCGGGAACAGGTATCATAGTATTTGTACCCGTAGATATCCATACCCGCTATACTCTAATTTAAATTAAAGAAAATTAAAAAATATGATTAAAGCATTAACACATTGATTTTGAATGGGTTGTTGTTTATCAATTGGTTTTAAAAGATCTATATTTCTTTGAAAAAGGACATTCAACATTATTTAATTGGGTTTTTTTGAAATTTATGAATATTATGCATTGTATTTTTATTTGAAATTATGGTTAAAATATGTTGTTAAATATTAAAGTTTTAATTTTTAAATACCCGCAGATACCCGTGGATATTTGTGGATATTAAAAAAATATACAGGTACCCGCATAATGAATATGGGTATGGATACTAGGCAAATATTTATCCAACGGGTAGGGTATATGGGAACTACTACTTGTACCCTACCCACCCCGTTGACATCCCCACTTGGAGGGCTTAGTGCATCACTAGAAGGGCTTGGTGCATCGCTTGAAGGTTTATTCGTTAATGTTACTTGTTTAAGTAACTTGGTGCCTTGCTAGGAGGGCTTGGTGCCTTGCTGAGAGGGCTTGGTGCCTCGCTTGGAGGGTTTTTCGTTAATGTTACTTTTCTAAGTAACTCGGTGCCTCACTAGGAGGGTCTGGTGCCTTACTGGGTGGTCTTGGTGCCTCGTTTGGAGAGCTTTTCGTTAATGTTACTTGTCTAAGTAACACAATACCAAGCTTCGCTTGCAGGGCTTTTCGTCCTTCAACTTTCTTTGCTTTAGCTTTCTTTATTGATGGTTACTTTTTGTTGAGGTGGTTTGTCTTGAGATGACCTCGATTATGAGCTTTCCGTTAAGTTCTTCTAGCCTTCCTTCTACCTTAAAATATCAAATGTCGTTAGACTTTCTTCAAAGTAAGTCTTTCTTCTGGAAAGGTTTTTCTTGAATTTGGGTATTGTAACACAGGGTATTATCTGCTATTGTACTCAAGTGTTGGAACACCAAACTACTCTTGTACTAGAACGTCGAGTTTACTCATGTATTTAGACCATTAGAATGCCGAGTTATTCTTGTACTCGGTTATTGGAATGTTGAGATGATCTTGTTACTCAGCCACTAGAACGATGAGTTACTTTTGTTACTCAATCCCTGGAACACTGAGTTGCTCTTATTACTTGAGAAGACAACTCATGTAAATTTGCTTAAGTATTGTGAAATTAACAAAACTTTTATGTAATGAACTTAAGGCAATCTCGCTTAGGTGTAAAGTCAAAAAGCTAAGTTAAGTCACTCATTATTGATGTAACCTACTAGAGCAAACAAGTTGTGTGTGTGATCTACAAATTGTTGAATCAGAGGTTGTCACCTACTGTTGAACAAGTCCTGCACATGGAGCCGACTTACAATGGTCAAGATGATTAGATCATAACAACTTTTCTTCAATGCCTATTTAAAGATATTCTTTGAAGAATAACTTCTCCTTGATTATCATAAAATTTCTTCTGAATTAAATTGAGAATTGATATTACTAAAGCAAATATTTTGTTCTCTTAGAGGTCATAAGTGAAGCAATTTCTCTTGTAAGTAATACACATTTAATTCATAAGCTAGGTAGATTTCGACATTACTTCTCCCGTAAAACTTAAGGAGTGTGATTTTTTACTTTGATATTTTTTCTTCTTGTATAAGTCTTCCTCCTTACCACCTTTGCTTATAAAGGTAGAAAGGTTCCTCCTTACCACATTTAACAATGGATAAAAATGTGTCAATAAAATTGATTTACTGACAAGTGTCGACGAATTTTAAAATTCTAATTACTAGTAAATATTTTTGTTGGTAATGGATATATAGGTAAAATATATCATTAATTAACACATATTTTAGAATTTTAATTATTGATAATATCTATCAATATGGATTAATCAATAAAATTTGTAGCTAAGACAAAATTTAGATTTTTTTTTTTTACTGAAGGATATTTGTATCTGTAACCAAATTGTTGATAATTGATTTTTTTAGTAATTTATCAATAAATTTTGTTGGTAAATTGTAAGCCAATATTCCCACCAATTTTTTAGGAATTGACCATTTTATGTAAAATCCATCGATAAATTCTATCGATAGTAATCCATCAATAAATATATGGGTAAAATAGGCGTTAAATTTGACAAAAATATGTCTTATTGATTCATTGGAGACAGGTGAAAAGAAGAAGGACGAGGAGGAGCCAAAAGAGGATGAAAAAGGGAGAGCAGACAAAGGAATAAGAGGAGGAGCTGGAGAACCAAGAACCAAATCGCGATAATTATCAACGAATATATATTCGTCGGTAATTACCAACGAATAAATATCAACATATAATTATCAATGAACATCGATAAGTACCCAATTACCGATGGATATATGGTTGTTAGTAATCATAGATAAATTTCTCCTAACAATCGGTAAAACTTACCAACAAACATCTTGCTGATAGATTTCTTAGAGCTATTTGAGTCTGTTGACCTGTCTTGTCATGTAAGGGAAACTAGTGGTTTTTGGTGTCCGTGAGTTTGTTAAATTTGATGTTTTGCATGTTGATGAAATCTGCACGGTTTGGTGAATCTTCTTGGTATGGATGATTTTAGTATTTTAGATTGCTTGATCAATTGATGTATGTTGTTGTTTGATCTTGTGGTAATTAGGAGAAAATGGAATTTGATTCATTGATCAAATTGGTACCAGCTACCATGTCTTTTTTAAAAAAAACCTATTTTGGACCAATACCTAACAAAGGAGTACAAATTTGAGCTATGAAACAAGTACAAATCACTTAAAAATCACAAAATGCATTTTTGTTATCTGATGTGACGTTGAGCGAAAGGTTCCACGCTTGAGTGCCACATTTTGCCAATTGATCAGCGTTGAGGGACATCTTGGTGGCATTGAGTGTCAGTGTTCACTGTAGATCTGATAACATTTTGGCTCTAGGGCGTTGAGCATTGAGTGTCAGACTCTGATTATAAGCATCAACTTTTCTAAATGATTTGGCATTGAGCGGTGACATGATATCGTTGAATGTTAGTTTTTACGATGCAAATGGTGTTGAGCACTAACATTGAGTGCCAAATGCCTTGTTTTGCTTGTTCATATTGTTTGGCTATTTTTGAATGTTAGTAATTGATGTAAAAATGTTATGATGGAGTTATTTATGTTATGACTATGAATTTTTATTATGAGTTTAAGGTGAAATTATGTGGTGAAAGTCATAGGAGGTCCTAGTCAATGAATCATTTTGGTCCTAAGCACTAAGGGGACTTACCTTATATGTGTGGAAGGGAGGGGGGGGGGGGTGTGATAACCCCTTGAGACCAAGCTTTTTAGAGCCTAGGAATCATCACAGGTGCACACCTACACTAGGTCCGACATCATTGGTATGTATTCAGATAATTGAGTTTGTGTCAATTGTTTATATGTATTCCCGTATGTTAACTATGCTTAGTAATATTTAATATGCTTTAATTGTGTAGGATAACTCTTTTTTACACTAGCTTACCCTTTTGTGTGCTTTGTATCTTCTTGTGTGATTTGCCTATTTCTTTTAGATGATCACATATTCGACGAGAATAGACAAAGTTGCAAGTTTAGAGACACTTTTGGAAGATGAGGAGCCATTAGTTAGAGTATATGGAAGGTTTTGAGTTTTACTAAATGGTAAGTTTTGTACAGGACTTATTAATTTAGTTTGAGTGTATAAATAATATATTTTTATAGTCTCATCTTTTATAAAACCGTATTAATATACTTTATAATTATCTGTTTTGAATACTAAAATGAAGTGTTCTATTTTATAAAAACAAAAATTCATAAACAATTACAGTACCATATAAGTTATTACCAAATCATCGTAAAATGCCAAATCCACTTAATCATCCTCAATCCATTATGTTTACGTCATTAAATCCAAATCAATTCTTTTAAAATCTTTGGAACATGATCAATTCTGCATCAAACATAATCTTATGAAGTAAATAATACACTTTTTTAGCATGATTCTTTTCTATTTTACATGAAAAAAATAATTTTGCCTCAATTCTCTTTTAGCACACTTTTCTTAATTACTTTTAACTTAAATAAATTTGTACACTCATTCTTTCTGTGTCTTTCTTCCTTCACTCACCAAATTTGAACACAACCAAACTAATAGATAATAATAATATAAGATGCTACATCATTATTTTCTAGAAAATAGGAATATGACCCATGACCATGTAAGAACATAAAGTGATTAACTCTATTGACTAAAAAATTTAATAAATTAGGAAAATCGTGTTAATTACTCAAGTCTTTATCTAATCACATCTATAAAAATTAATAAAATATGTCATATTCTCACTTTTGCGCGTCATATTCTCATTAGTAAGAATCATAGATGAATAGTGATCCTATTACTAATAATAATTTCTGAACAGACACAAAGGAACTATAACATATTTTTATCAAAATAAAGTAATAAATATTAATTAAAAACTGAAACTGTGGATGTTCATACATTTATACATATAATACAATTGAACTTTGTTAATAATTTTGGTCAAATCACATTATAATAAAAAATTCTGTAAATAGTAAATAAAGTTATATAAGATATGATTTAAGAAGAAACAATATATTTGTTTTGGCTTTGAAACTTTGACTCTTATAGATAAAAAATAGTAAGTTTTCTACTCGAGTTTTGATCTTTGTGAAATATAAATATTCACTTACGTACATCAATGTGCTTTAACAACATGAAAATGTTTCTTTAACCTTTTTAAAATTTCATTCCATTACTATATAGGAATAGACCAAGAAAAGATTATTAGTTTTAACTAAGTTGTGTTTGTGTATACATTAATTAAGTGATTACTTCACAATAAGAAAAGTAAACTTAATTTGGTGTAACAGAAAATTTATGACTTCTAGATAACATATACTTTAAAATGGCAGTTTTTAGAGTCAATCTCAAACTGTTCTTCTTAAGCTTAGTCTTAAAGGATTCTTCCTATAACAAAGGTCAGATCAACGGTTATCTAACATAAATTAAATAGCGCATTCAATATAGAAAAAGAAAGTGGCCAAAATTCACCGATCCTTTATCAAAAAAGAAAGAATCGTGTCAGCAAAAAGCAGTAAAAGTGGCATAAGATGAGAAAAATGCTTTTATTAAAGTAGAATTATATATTTATGGCTATGAAAAAAGTCCCGATGCTTTAGCAGTGTGATAATTATAAAGTCAAACAGGAGCTAATTCTCCTCCTCACATCACATGTTCCTCCATCCTCAACAACACAATAAACCTCTCCACATGCTATTAAGAATTCCGCAACCCTGACCCTAGCTATTCTGGTCCCTATAAGTTTTGCCCCACCACACTTTAACCCACACTGATTCCTATAAATTCACCAGAATGTCGCAACAACACAGCTCAAGGTAATGAAAGGAAAGCTGGTTTTGGAGCCAAGCCAAGAGGGCCGAGAAACCATGCTCCATTAACAACAGAAGTGGGTCTCCGAATCTCACTGTTGTTTGTTTCTCAAGAAAAAGGGTGTGTCTAAAAATAGTTAGGAATCAGAAAAGTGTAGTAGCTATGGTTAGCCAGGAGAGAAAGAAGAAGATAAAAAACGGGTCTTATGGGTTTGGGTCCATTTTCATGCATGCCGATCGCAAAGATTTGCTTTTTATGATTTTAGGTACCTTTGGGTCTGTTGGGGAAGGCTTTGCCACCCCTCTAGTCTTGTTTATCAGCAGCCGCATGATGAATAACATTGGGAGTTCATCCAACATGCAAGGGAACACCTTCATCCATAACATCGACAAGGTTCAATTCTATCTCTCTATACACACAAGAAGTTTTTATATGTTCTCTTATCACCGTGATCTCAGTTAATCTACACCCAGTTAAGTGTCATGTAAAATTAATTAAAAACATGAACACGTGAAACTCTGAAACTGTCTTAATAATTTTTCTACTCAACTCACACCAAAAGAGTATATAACACATGAGGGAAGCTTGTTAACAGTTTCAGCTTTATTTGTAATGCAGAATGCAGTGGCGTGGTTATATTTAGCTCTTGGCTCTTTTGCCGTTTGCTTCATGGGTGAGTTTTGGTTCCGCAATGATTTTGCTTTTTCTTTTTTCTCTTTCCATTTACGCCACGCAAATTAAAGTGATGATATTGTTGCATCTTTTTTCTTTAACTATTATTATATTTTGCAACTTTTTTTTTCCCAGAGGGTTACTGTTGGACAAGAACAAGCGAAAGACAGGCAGCGAGAATGAGATTCAGGTATCTGAAAGCAGTGCTTCGACAAGATATTGCGTACTTTGATATGCATGTCACAAGCACGTCAGAGATCATCACCAGCGTCTCCAACGACAGCCTCGTAATCCAAGATGTTCTCAGTGAAAAGGTAAGCTGTTATGTTTCATTACAGTTACAAAAAAGGATAATCTAATTTTGCTTATAACTAATCACATGTGTTACAGGTTCCGAATTTCTTGATGAACATTTCGTTGTTCGTTGGGAGCTACATAGCGGCGTTTGCAATGTTGTGGAGGCTGGCCATAGTGGGATTTCCTTTCATTGTTCTTCTGGTGATACCGGGTCTAATTTACGGCAAGACTTTGTTGGGGTTGTCTAGTAAAATCAGAGATGAGTATAATGAAGCAGGAACAGTTGTGGAACAAGCAATTTCATCCATCAGAACCGTTTATTCCTTCGTTGGGGAAAGCCAGACCTTGAACGCTTTCTCAAACGCACTTCAAGGGACAGTGAAGTTAGGCCTGAAGCAAGGCTGGGCCAAAGGCTTAGCCATTGGTAGCAACGGCGTCGTTTTCGCCATTTGGTCTTTCATGTGCTATTACGGCAGCAGACTCGTTATTTATCATGGCGTTAAAGGAGGGACAGTTTTCGCCGTTGGAGCAGCCATCGCAGTTGGTGGATTGTAAGCAATAATTACCTTACCCCTATTATTTTTATTATAATAATAACATTATTATTATTATTATTATAATTAATACTATTGTCTTGTCTATATTATGTAATTGTTTTTATAGTGAATATTTTGAATGAAGGTTAATTAATTTTACGTTTGTGAAAAAGGGGACTGGGAGCGGCTTTATCGAACGTGAAGTACTTTTCGGAGGCGGGTGCGGCGGCGGAGCGTATAAAGGAGGTGATAAAGAGGGTTCCGAGGATTGATTCTGAGAGCGAGGAAGGGGAGATTCTGGAGAGAGTTTATGGGGAAGTGGAATTTGACAGGGTGGAATTTGCGTACCCGTCGAGACCAGAGAGTGCAGTATTGAAGGGGTTGAGTGTGAGAATTCCGGCAGGGAAGAGAGTGGCGTTGGTGGGGGAGAGCGGGTCGGGGAAATCGACGGTGATAGCGCTATTGCAGAGGTTCTACGACCCACTGGGGGGAGAGGTGCGTTTGGATGGGGTGGGGATTCAGAAGCTGCAGGTGAAGTGGCTGCGTTCGCAGTTGGGGTTGGTGAGCCAGGAGCCTGCTCTGTTTGCGACAAGCATTAAAGAAAACATACTTTTCGGCAGAGAGGATGCCACGGAGGACCAAGTGGTAGAGGCTGCAAAAGCTGCCCATGCTCATGATTTCATCTCGCTTCTGCCACACGGTTACCAAACACAGGTCCTAACTCTACTCTTCCTATCATACCTCTACTGCCACTCCGCTATTTCTTCTTCTCCCAACTCACGCACTTATCTTATCAACCCATTCATCATTCATCGCACCCTCTAAACTATATTTTCATCATTACCAAAACCTAATAAATGCATACGCTTTCACGTAATAAATCATCAAATCATTAACTCCTCCTTTTAATCTACTACCTACCCTATTCTATATCATTTCTTATTTAATGTGTCTCTCTCACTTTAATTTTACTAATCTAAAAACAATGTACCAGATGAAGTATATTAAATATACTTCCTCCTTTTTTAATATTTTACACTGACTTTTAGTCAAAGCTTTTCCTCCAATATAGATCGCTTTTAGAAAATAAAATAAAAAGAAAATTTTAAAAGAACGACTTGAGGCGAATTTACAATAGTAATATTTAATTTTAATTAATGATTTATTTATTTTTCTTACAATAAGAAGAAAGTCATGCTAAATTGAAACATAACCTTATGAAATATATACCCAGATTGAATAATTATTTTTATGTTAATGGAAAAGAATAAATAACGGTTTTGATTTCACTTTGCAGGTCGGAGAGAGGGGGATTCAGATGTCAGGGGGACAGAAACAGAGGATAGCGATTGCGAGGGCAATAATCAAGAAACCGCGAATTCTACTTCTGGACGAAGCAACAAGCGCGCTAGACACAGAATCCGAGCATCTCGTCCAAAAGGCACTGGACAACGCCGCCGCGGGTTGCACCGCTATCATCATCGCCCACCGTTTGTCCACCATCCAGAACGCGGACCTCATCGTCGTCGTCGCCGGCGGAAAGGTCGTAGAGATGGGCTCGCACGACGAGCTCCTCGAAAACGACACCAGCGCCTACGCCTCCTCTTTCCGCCTCCAGCAACAAACGAAGAAAGCGAATGTAGCCGAAAGCGCGGAAACCGATGCTCCAGGGAGTGTCACGAGCTCGGCATCATCGAAAGACACGGAAAACGCGCTACCGGTGGGGCCATTTGGTGGGAGTGGTACGGACGTGGCGGAAGGGAAGAAGGTACAGGCGCCGTCGTTTCACAGACTGGTATCCCTGAGTGTCCCCGAGTGGAAACACGTGGTTATGGGGTGCTTAAACGCGATGGTTTTCGGTGCCGTTCAGCCGGTTTACGCATTCACAATGGGGTCCACAATACTGTTGTATTTTCACGCGGATCATGAGGAGATAGTGAGGAAGACTAGGATCTACTCGTTCGCCTTTCTGGGCCTCTTTGTGGTGTCTTTCATTGCGAATGTTGGGCAGCATTATTGTTTCGCCTACATGGGGGAATACTTGACCAAACGGGTCAGAGAGACCGTGCTTTCCAAAATCCTCACTTTCGAAATTGGATGGTTTGATTTGGACGAAAACTCCAGTGGCGCCATCTGTTCCAGGCTTGCCAAAGACGCCAATGTGGTAAGTTTCCTCTTCCATTTCCTCAATTACTTCTGCTCTAACGTTTTTAAGCTTTTCTTTTCACACTTTCTAATAACGGTATCAATTATTTGCCTCCATTTCTTCAATTTCTTCTACTTTAATGTTTTTAAGTTTTTCTTTTCACCAATAACGACATCAATCATTTGCCATTTGCCTTAGGAAAACAAACATCATAAGAAAAGATGGAACATAATGAGTATGATAAGATATGCTTAGGAAAGAAAGTCTTGTTAATCAGTACCCCACACCTGTCTAACTCAAAATAATAGGATCTCCAATAAATGCCATCTTATTTCTCATTTTAAAAATATACATAGCCCACATGATAAATAATACCTTTTATGAGTGATACATGATGAGTGAAAGATAGAAAAAAAAAATTATGTGTTAATTAAGTTTCAAAAAAATATAAAGTATTCATGTTGTTCAGTAACTTATCTGTTTTAACCAAACATTCATCAAAATTTCCACTTAAAAAAATTGTTTTCAAAATATTCTAGATTTTACTCCCTTTTTCTGGGTCCAGAAAGCGAAAGATATCAAACTTCAGTTATTCTTTCTTTTCTTGTTTTCATGGTGAAAGTGATTGTGGGAGGTGTAAAACATGAGAAGAAAAGGCATGAGGGAATTTTTACTATTTAAGGTCTTATTGTTTTGTACCATAAATTCTCAGCTATAAGGCTATAATGCATGTATCTCTCTACATGCAACCATGGTTGTCGGTGAGAATTTTATGTGTAGTTCACAAAAGGTAAATCTTGTGGATTAAAGATGGAGGACCTCTATTGGTATATCTTCAGTTGTGGTTACATCCTATCCGTACCCTTTTTCTTTTGAAGAAAAGGGAGGACCCGGCTCCACCTCACTTTCCGTTACCTTATTTTTCCTTTCTTTTCTTTATCTTTCAAAGACCAGGGTACTACTTCTAAAGACATAACTATATATATATATATATATATATATATATATATATATATATATATATATACTCCAAGTATAATTTTTATTCACTCTACTACAATGGAATTAGTTCAACTAGGCACTCATTCATTGAATGCATTAAATTTAGAATAGGATACTCTCCTTAAGAATCTAGGCTTGCGCTAGTTGAGAGAAGAAAAGAGAGATGAAAAGGAGGAAAAAAAATCTAAAATGTGATAAAAAAGAAAACTATGTATAACCAATAGGAAAATCTATAACATTTTCCTTTCCCAGAACATGAAGAGGGAAATGGGTGTGGACCAAGAAGAAGTGACCGGAGAAAGAAAAGGAAGTGATGATTTGATCACAATAGTAAACTTGAATACTATAAATATTTATTTTAAATTATTCGGTAAGAATATATAATAACTTAAGAATAAATACTAAATATTCTAATTTACTTAATGAAATCACTTTCTATATTTATTTACTTATCATTGACCGAGACCATATTTTTTATCGTAATTAAATATTGTAATTAATTCTCTCAAGTATAATATTACGATGAAAGCATCTTTTCCTTACCATAATTTTTTTAAGACAGGCATCTTTCTCGTTTGGTTCACTCTTTTTTCTTTTGATAGTAAAGACTTTGTAGTACCAGTTAACTATCCGTACATACTTTATTTTTTACTAAAACTTTGCAGTAAAGACTGTCAATTTTAACATTTTTTCTTAGGATAAAATTAGTTTCACATATTTCTTAAAAAGCGTAAATTGAGGAGCACTTAGTATTAAATAACATTAACATTATCACTGCTAAAAATCTCAGTGCACGTTAAAAACAAATAGTTTTCATGAAATGAACTGTGATGAACGCATGAAAGAGAGGACTGAGGCTTTGAAGGTGGCATTGTGGCTCCTGTCACAACTGAGGAAAGTTATGTACGTTGTTTGGGTACGTCAGATAATTTGATCGTGGCTTCATGCCGTCTAAACCGGCTTTAAAGCAAGACGTGCTTGTTTTTCAGCGTGTTCTTTAGCTTTTTGTGCGTTAGGTGTTGATAGTTTGGCAGCTACGTACAAGATCTGCGTAGTGGTTAATTAGTGTGATTGTGATTGGATCCGTGAGTAGCGTGTGTTGATGATTGATATTTGGTTGTGTTGATTCAGGTGAGGTCTCTAGTGGGAGATAGAATGGCACTGGTGGTACAGACATTTTCAGCGGTGATAACAGCCTACACAATGGGTCTGATAATTTCATGGAAGCTTTCCATTGTTATGATAGCGGTACAACCTATCATCATAGGATGCTTTTACACAAGACGTGTCCTTCTCAAGAGCATGTCCAACATGTCCATGAAGGCCCAGCAACAAAGCAGCAAACTGGCATCGGAAGCGGTTTCCAATCTCCGAACCGTGACCGCCTTTTCATCGCAGGAACGGATTCTGAAAATGCTTGAAGCGGCCCAGGAGGGCCCAAGCAGAGAGAACATTCGGCAGTCGTGGTTTGCTGGCATTGGGCTTGGAATCTCCCAAGGCCTTGCATCTTGCGTTTGGGCCCTAGACTTCTGGTACGGTGGGAAGCTCATCTCGTACGGACAAATAACAACAAAATCTTTCTTTGAGAGCTTCATGGTTTTGGTGAGCACTGGGAGGATAATTGCGGATGCGGGAAGCATGACAACGGATATTGCTAGAGGTGCTGATGTTGTGGCCTCTACTTTTGGCATCATAGATAGGAGTACAAAAATAGAGCCTGATGAGCCAAATGGGTACAAGACAGAGAAGTTGGTTGGTGAAATAGAGTTTCATGAGGTGCATTTCACGTACCCTACAAGGCCTGACGTGGCTATCTTCCAGGGGTTCTCGATGAAAATGGAGGCAGGGAAATCAACGGCGCTGGTGGGGCAAAGTGGATCTGGGAAATCAACGATCATAGGGCTAATAGAGAGATTTTACGATCCACTTAGAGGGATGGTGACAATAGATGGAATGGACATAAGAAGGTATAACCTAAAGTCACTAAGGAAGCACATAGCACTTGTGAGCCAGGAGCCAACGTTGTTTGGTGGGACCATAAGAGAGAACATTACATATGGAAGAGGTGGGAGGGTTGATGAGAGTGAGATGATAGAGGCAGCACGAGCAGCGAACGCTCATGATTTCATAGCGGGTCTGAAGGAGGGGTACGAGACATGGTGTGGGGAAAAAGGGGTACAACTTTCAGGGGGTCAAAAGCAAAGGATAGCAATAGCGAGGGCCATATTGAAAAATCCTAAGGTGTTGCTGTTGGACGAGGCCACAAGTGCATTGGATAGTCAATCAGAGAAGGTGGTGCAAGATACGTTGATGAGGGTAATGATAGGGAGGACCAGCGTGGTGGTGGCACACAGGTTGAGCACCATTCACCATTGTGATGCTATTGCTGTGATGGAAAAGGGAAGGGTGGTGGAGACTGGAACCCACTCCTCCTTGTTGGCCAAAGGGCCATGTGGAGCTTATTACTCTTTGGTCACCCTTCAGACTAGACATGCAGCCACACTCAACAACACTTGTACTAAAGCTTCCCACTCTCTCACTTGACCTTCCCAAAGTACCATGTTGTCTTTGTCTGCTCGCCTTGTTAGCTACTGCACTTTCTTTTCTTTTTTAGATAATAATAATAATAATAATCATAATAATGATGATGGTAGTCATAAAGAAGAGATTAGATGATCGGTTTGATTGGCTTGGTTTGGTGATAGATGAAACCCAACTTAAAGAAGTGGACGAGATGGAGAAGGAACTTTCAAAATTAGTGTACCTTTCTTATTTCGCACTTTCTCTCGTGTTCCCAACAACATCGATCCATGTTTAAATAATGTAAAGGTCTTTATGGATATCCAGCAGAATACTTGTGCCAAATCGTGTCAATATTTCCCTCCACTTTCCACCTCGAAATGATTACTAGCTTAGTAAATATTAGACTCAAGTACTACCGCACTCCTTTACAAAGTTTTAAGAGGATATTTTTTATATTTTGTGAAACTTTTTCAGATATACTTAGCCCAACTTTCAAAATTATTTAAAAAAATTACAATGACATTTCTGAATTATTTAACAAATATTACACGGTATAATTCTACGTATAAAAAATTAGTAAATATTAAAAAAAATATTTGCATAGTATCATTTACTTACTTTTTAAGTAGGACCTATTTGAAAAATGATAAATATTAGGTTTTAAAAATTTATAATTAAGCCCTTAAAACCCTGTTAGAGAACTTCGGAACAATTTCCTAACCACAATATGAACTAAAATAATACAGCTTCAAATTTTTAATACCAATAAATATAACTAAATATTAAAATTATTATCTTGTTGCTAATGTGCTAATTTATTTGATTTAATAACAATTATTACTCAGGCAAAATAGTGCAAAATAGATATATTATAACATAATATTAAATTAGTTGTAACCGAATAGATGTAATTCAAAATGCAACAACAATCTTATAAGGAAAATGATATCCTGACTCCATATTTTGACTCCATACTTGACTCCATGACGTGGCATGCACAGGTGGATTTTATTTTTTAAATTAAAATTAATTTTATTGAAGCATTTTACGTCAGACGTGGCTTAGTGGAGGAGTTGAACCGTTTCTCTTTTCTCCTTCTCCCGCGCACTCAATCGAAATCTCTCTTCTCTCCGCACAGTCGCCGCACGAAAACCCTCTTCTCACCGGTAGGGTGTTCATTGTAAATGGCGAATGGTTTTTTGGTCAAAAATTTTAACATTCTTTCCTTTCTCCCCTGCGCTCACTTGTATGAGTTCTCACTTTACCCCTTTTTGTGGTCGCAGTTGTAGGTTCTCTTGTCACCGGCAACGCGAACGGTTTTTGGAGTGGTTCGTCTGGTGAAGGAAGATAGCACAGTGTGGGTTTGCGGAATCTCTGTGGTGGCTAAACCTTGAAAGGGTTAGGGTTTGCGGACAGGGAGGGCGTTTGCTGTGGAGGAGTTGAACCGTTTCTCTTTTGTCCTTCTCCCGCGCACTCAGTCGAAAACCCTCTTCTCTCCGCACAATCGTCGTTTTTCTTCCCACCGACAAGGTGTTCAGTCTAGATGGCGAATGATTTTTTGGTTGAAAATTTGGACATTCTTTCCTTTCTCCCCCACGCTCACTGGTATGAGTTCTCATTTGACCCCCTTTTGTGGTTGCAGTTGTAGGTTCTATTGTCACCGTCAACGCCAACGGTTTTTGGAGTGAAAGGGAGTTCTGACGAAGCATCTCCTCCATTGTTCAAGCACTGTTTTCAAAGGTCACAGTTCTACGAAGGACCAGCTTTGTAGCAGATTGTAGGTATGACGATTTTTTTTTGTATTTGTTGTCTTAGGGGTTGTTTAAGTGCATCAATATAATTCTTAGATGATAACTTGATGGATCTGGCGTTGGAGAAGATGGTGACGGAGATGAGGAGTATTAGAATCTGGAATATTTGTCTGATATCGTGTGTTTGTTTGATGTGAACTTTTTCGTGTGTGATTTTTGAATGTTTGGTTGTTATCGAATATCAATATATGTGCTGTGTGTAGCACATAAGTTTCTCTATGTCCCTGTTTCTCGCTGGTTTTACAATTTTTTGAAAGTTCAAATGAATTTGGTAATGTTTGAAACATTAAGGAATTATCGTTGTTTTTCTCTTTCTGGCTTCGCTGCATATCACCTCTAAATGTATGCTTGGACATTCTATTTTCCATACAGGCACATTGACTACTAAGCATGCTTGCACCTGCATCTTAGCTCCACCCCATTCTTCAGTAGAAAAAATACTGTATATATTTTCAAATTCAAATATCAAACATATCTAACCTCACCCAAAATGAAATGAATAAGAATGTAGGTTTTGTTTTATCATGGTCTACTTCAGAGCCTTCCTAATACATAATGATATTTAGGAAAAAGCATTGATAAGATAAGATAAGATATATAGTCCTCTGTGTATATATTGATTTCCTCTGAAGTTTTGCATCGGTAATGGGTTATTGAACAAAGTGTGAAAATTGTCATATATAACGTGTAAAATATTCTTCCTTCAGATTATAAATCTCATTGAATTAAAATTTACAGCATTTCCTTGTTTTATATTCATTATATTATATCAGTAATGATTCATGTTTATTAAAAAAGTAATTACTCATCATCTTTTTAATTACCTTTTCTACAAAATTCAGATTCAAATTCAAATTTTCTTTTTAATTTACAATATTACCTTTTTAATTACCTTTTATTAATAGATACTAAGATAGCAAATGTTAGGATTTGACTTCTCTAATGGAAAAACTGCATGATATAGAGAGAAGATGAACTTATAACCATTGATAGAAAAAAAACATTTAAGATTTTAACTTTATAATTGTTATTCATGTAAATATATTCTGTCACAATATCAACAATTGATTTTCCAATAATGGCTATAATTCCATACTTTGGGAAACTAGGATTTTGAGCTGAATGAAGAAATATAGTGTTTTGAAGATTGATAGGATAACTTGATTTATGATAAGTCCAATGGACTAGACCACCTGATGTGTGGATCTATAGACCGTCTGATCCTTAAAGGCCCCATTGGATCATTTGCTGCGTTGGACCCTCTTGAACATTGATTTCACTTTCTTATAAGCAACATTTTTGTGTGTGATGACCTGTGTGCAACTAAGTGTTGACCTGTGCAGCATTTTTTGCAATAATGTGGTTTGACTCAATTTTTTGAACTCATACTATAGCAGCCAATTCGTGTTTTTGGGGTGAACGACATTGGTTAATAAGATGTGATTTGTAATAAGTGGGGTTAAAGATGTCTGATTTGTTGGTGATGACTTTTGTGCACCCAAGTAATGACCTGTGCTGCATTTTTTGCAATGAGTTTATGAATCAATTTTTTTTATCTATTTTGTTATAGTAGTGAATAATTGTTTATGAGGTTATTTACTTTGGTGCATGTGATAAATTTTCAGTTATATTTGTTCCTTTGTGGATATATGTTTGATGAATTTCAATGAACTTGGTATGTTATTTAGGAATTTTAAGTAAGATGTCTAGTAAACGTGAATGCAAATGTATTCCGGAAGCAAGCAATAAAGGGAAGAAGAAGAAGGTGGTGAAAAATGCTGATAAGGTATGATTGGAATCTTTAAGTGATTTAACTTTTTTTATTATTTATAATAAATAATATTTTGTTCATGGTGCTATAGGTTTGAATTGTGCATAGGTGCGAAAGCAAGTACATTGTTGAAGTAAACAATGTACTAAAAGACACCCACCGTAAGCGGATTCAGGCAACACCATTTAGATGGTGTTTGGAGGTGGACAACGCATTGGAAATAAATTGTCCTTTGTTGAGGGAAGTGTTGCGTAGATGGGTTCCACAAGGGGAATACATTCGTGTAGGTCAGCATTTGGTGGGGTTATTGGTTTATGATGTTTGTATATGCCTAGGTCTTAGTATGGTTGGTAAATGTGTTGAATTTGATGTTGATGTAAGTGGGGTAGTAGGTTCACTTTTTGAGAAGAAACCAATCACCTTACGAGACATAATTAACAAGATTAAGAACTTAGTGGTTAGTGATGATGATGTAGACAATGCTTGTAAGTTGTATCTGTTACTTTATTTTCCTGTATTTTATTTTCCTAGGACCTCTAAGACAGTGACCAATATGCCTTTCAAAGTCTTAGACAACCTTGACAACTTAAGCGACTATAACTGGGCAGAGTTAGTGCATAGTTTTTTGATCTCTGCACTCAATCGTGGATGTAAGGTTGTATGAGAAAAGATAAATACTCGTAGCCTTAACTTAGCCGGATCTGTTGTAGTTGTTCAGGTAATTATTGTTTTAAGAACCTTTATTTTCCTTATGCATTATTATAATTTATTGATTTGTCTAACATTGTTATAGGTTTGGGCTGCTCGTCGTCTTGGCTTAGAAGATGTAGAGGGTGAGGTTCAATTCCCAAGATTTCTGCGGTGGCCCTCGGTGAAGATTAGGACACCTAATTTTGAGTCTACTTTTGAAAAGAATAAGGTTTTATTTGAGTTGTCTTTGTATATGTTTGGTTAAATTTGGTTTTATTACGAAATGTGTTCAAAAACAGATTGTTTTTTATTTGTAGATTGGGTTTGGTTGGGCCCTAACTGCAGAGGAGAAGAACAACCCAATAGAGCAAAATGTCGTTCATATTGAGGACCAATACAATGTTCAAAATGATGGCATTCAGGGTGTTTCTCATTCCAAACAGCAAGTGGATTTGGAAGAAAAATTTGAAAAACATGAACGAATAATTCTAGACATGAAAGAACAGATAAAAAAGATGCGTGATGAATTTTTTGATGCTCCTGAACTTGACTCCTATGCAGGTAAAGGAAATGATGTTAATGAAGAAGAGGGTTGTCCTTCTGAGCAAAGGAAGTGTGATGAAGGCCAGGGTTGTCCTTCACACTGGAAAGAGAGTCCGCAACCTCATCAGTGTGAGGAAGATGACCTGAATGACAAACCAAAATCCAACCATAATGGAGACGACAAAGCTATTAAGCCTAACACTGAAGGTCAAAGTAATACACTATTTATAGATAAGGCTAAATTGTATAAGGATGTGACTGCTGTTGGTTGTGCCAGGTATGCTATTTTTTTTAATAATGTATTCAACGTCAACACACACTAATAGTTAATACTTGAAGTTGCTGTTTTTGACTTTTCAGAACTATTTATGTTCATGTGAATGGTGAAATATTGAGGAGCGATGAATGTCCATGTTTTCGTCCTCGTGGTTGGATTGATAACATGGTAAATTATGAAACTTAAGTTTATGACTATTTATATTGTTACTACAACCATGTACTGATATAATTATTGTTTTTGTGTTCAGTCTATAATGTTTGCAGCCTACGAGTTCATGTATAAACAGAAAAGGCTGACCGGGAAGATTAGCAGGGTTATATTCAATCCTTTCTATACAGTAAGTTTTTTATTTTTTTCCTTTTAATATTTATGCTTAAATTAATGTATAAGTATTGACATTTGTTGTGGTTTAGAATGCAGTTATCCTTGATTGTAACAAAAGAAAGGTGAATAAACGTGTCTGGTGTCTAGATGACTACAGGCATTACCTGACACGTGATTTGGTTTCAGTGCAGGATATATTAACAGCAGATTTTATGCGTATCCTTACTTGTTAAATGTTGTTATATTTTGTTACAAAATGAAATGTGTTTGTTAATGTTACTTCTATTCAGTTGCTTGCCCCAGTGATTTATGCTGAACATTGGTGGTGTTATGCTTTTAATTGTCAAACGAAAGAGTTCTTTGTCTTAGATTCACTTGCACACAAATGCCGAAGGCGAAAACAAATTGATAGTCACGTGGTAAGTCCATGTGTGACATTATAAATTTTCATTGCTGATGTTTATTGTGTTCACATTATTTATGTTCGATTTATATCTGTTATAGGTACAGAATGTGGAACACCTTTTTTGGCTCTTATTAAATGACAAAAAACAATTGAAGCCAACATATGAAGTCCACATTGAAGACGTTCCTGAACAGCCAAATTTGTAAGCACAACTTTAATTGAGTTGGCTATTCATACAACTTGGTTACGTAATTAGGAAGTTTTCAATAAATGTTTTGGTAACCACTTGTAGGCATGATTGTGGTATTATGGTGTTGAAGTATCTTGAGATATGAGACGACGTCAAAAGATTTAATGGGAAAAGCATGCCAGCTTACACTGATGTGAGTATAATACCCTCGGAACTGCTTACATTTAAGTTGCATAAAGTTATTTTGATATGAATATGTAATTAAGTAGTTATTCTTTGGTGGCATCTGGATCTACAACAATTCAGGCAACAATACATTTGTGATTGGATTCTTCACCCAAAAAATAAGCATAGAGAGGCTGTCCTTGAAATATTTAAACCATATTTAAAGAAGTAGAGATGTCAATATTTTAGTGTTAATTTATAGCGTAACTTTTAGGTCTTTTTGGATATGGATGACGTGCAAATGAATTCTTAGTTGCACTTCTTTATACAGTGTTGAGGGTGACAATGACTAGAATCAATTTTGTAAATTATGGTTTTAACAAACAATTCTGTTATGGATTCAATTTGTGGTTATATATTAAAGTTACATGCAGTTTATTTTGTGATGACCGACTTCCATCTAAGTGTGTACCCACTTTATATTTTTCTTACCAGGTAACTTATGATAAGTACGTTGGTATCCCTTATTTTGGAGCCTATTAATTAAATTAATTGAAGAACACCATGACTTCAATATGATTATAAATTCTGATAACATGATTGTATTAAAATGCCAGGGTTGTATAGCTTTTTTATGAGCAACTATATTGTGAATTTTCAATCAAAATCGGTGACAATGAAAACTGTGAATAATATTAATCACTACTGCTGAAGTTGAACGTAGTAAACAGTAATCAGTACAAATACTTTGACCGTGTGAATAAATAAACATGTCATTGACAAACACAAACTCTAATAACAAAAGGTCTTTGGTTATGCCATGTTGATCATCCCAAATGATCCAAAAAATGTCGTTCTTGTTGATACTAGTTCCTGAAAAAAAAAACAATTACAATATTAAGCTATCATAAATATAAGGCAAAATTAAACATGTTTCTACTGTGATATACCTAATGATCTGTTCTGTAACAATAAGTTGTTGATTACTTTCTATTGATGTTAAAAGTGATAAAAAGCCTGTGCACTGGACATCATAAACTTGGGCATGGTATAGGGGTAATTAATTATTTCCATTAAATAGCATAAGAAGATATAGTTATGAAACGAATACTAACCATGTTGGTTGTGGTACCACTTTGAGCATTCAAAATTTCATTAGCTGGTGCAATTGAAGTATGATGTTCCCCATCCTAAAATGCATGTCCATAAATCAAATTAACAACTGGACAACCTGCATATTAAAAAATGGTACTCTGAATACAAATAATAAATACATACAGTGGCATTTCGAGAAGCTTTATTCCTAGCTGCTGCACTTTTTTTTTTTGCATATCTTCTCTACCGTTGATTGCATCCTTGTACCTCGTGGTCGACCATTTCTTTTAACGTGAATTGGACTTCCGGATCGTTGTTTGGTGAGCACCACTATTAATTGGAGAAGAAATTTGCACATTTGTTTGTTCATAGTTTTCTAATATTGTGGAACAAGATAACGAAGGATTCCTTGATAATAAGTCTAATTGGGAACACAAGAATTTTGTACCCCTCTCGCTTTGGCATGCAAACTCAGCAATGTCATAGAACTTTTTACACAATAAGTCATACCTACGAACAGTGGGTTCGTCTTTCTTAGTGTTATATGATGCTCTTATCAAAGTATGCCTTCGCAATATGCGTTTGCTCCATCGACTTAAAATATACTTTTGTGATACAAATTTTACCTCCTCTTGGGCAAGGACCATCAAGCTGTGGCGGCAAAGAACTCCTCTAAACTCAAAAAGCCGACAAGTGCATTCAATGTCTTTTGTCACAACATCAAATATAACTTCATTATATTTGTCTGCACTTTGGTCTTTCCATATCAACACCTCTTTAACAATATATTTTGCCTTACACCATGAACTTCAACACTTTTGATATTACAATTCATCTTACACCTAAGCTCATTTTGCACTTCACCAAACTTCGCATGAGTGTATCCATCTTGAAATTGTCTCTCAATAAATGACTGAGACCCACATGGAAGGATAGTATTAGCAAAAGCAAAATCTGCTTCACACTCTTTCTCCGCCTTAGAATGAAGGGCGTTGTCATATTGGACAACAAACTGCTGGAATGTTGTAGTAGAGTTGATGAACCCATCAAAGAAAGCATTCATTCCCTCACTTCTTTGAGTTGTGGACATGCCTGCCCAAAAATGACATTTCAAATAACAAGGAACCCATCGACGTCTTTCTTCGTAAAGAGTGTAAAGCCATTCGTTAAGTTGAAGATCATACTTTTCAATGAATTTTGCCCACCCATTCTCAAAATCTTCAGCACTATCTGACTCATATACCAATTCTTTTACACCATGCTTGATTTCCTTGTATTTGGTATATCCCACTAATTTTTTAGGTAGTTTTTTCATGATGTGCCAAAGGCACCAACGATGTCGTGTGTTGGGGAAGACAATTTCAATGGCATTTTGCATGGCCTTGCATTGATCAGTGACAATTCCTACAGGGGCTTTATTTCCCATGCATCGCAACCAACTTCGAAATAGCCACACAAACGTACAAGTATCTTCAGCACATAGAAGCCCACACTCTAATAAGATTGACTGACTATGGTGATTAACACCCACAAATGGTGCAAAAGGCATATCGTACTTATTAGTTAAGTATGTGGTGTCGAAGGACACAATGTCACCAAAATCTGCACATGCAGCCCGACTCCTTCTGTCTGCCCAAAATATATTGGTTATGCGATTATCTCTATCAACATCAATTTCAAAAAAGAAGTCTTTGTTCAACTCCCTCATACTGGAAAAATGATTTAATAAAGCTTGTCTGTCACCTTCCTTCCTTCCTCTCAATCATCATTGCATTCAAGTTTACAAGTTCTTTTTGCAATTCCCCTAGCACACTTTCTTGATGTTCAACAACTTTAATTAAGTCAACTATTTTAGTACCCTTAGTTTGACGTCCATATACCTCAAAACCTTCTTTAACGAAGGAATTGGTCAGCTCTTCTGCAGAGGCAGCAACATCTGCAACAACCTGAAGCAATTCACAACAAACTTCAATCAGTATAGATGACAGATTTAGGAAAAAAATCAAACAACAAAATACCTAACTTAAGGTGTTATTTGTCAAACTCCTTTTAATTACATTGTCCCCTGCTTTCATTTCCATCTAATGCAAGATTCTGGGAAACTTTGTCGTGCGCTGACAATCCTTTAAATTCAGAATCAAAAAATGGTCAAAAGACCAAAACTGCCACAATTGTAATCAAAATCAGTCAAAACTCATAACCAAATATTTTAAACTGATCAAACAAGTTTGAAATTAATTTAACATATAGTACCTATAACAAATAAACACATCCAACTACATGGAAGTGTTTGCTACTTTGTTTCTCCTTCAAGAACAATTTAGCTTCACATATACTGCCAACCAAAAACTCATACACCACTCGACCCCAATTAAATTTCCCAATACTACCAAGGTCATCAACAATGTTGAACAAAATAGAAAAAACTGTTCCACTACGATTGGGCAACAAAAACTCAGAAATTGCTAACAAAACGTAAAGCTTACCAAAATCCTCTAAACAAAGCACTTTAATATGTTTTAAGATGTAATCATATACCATTTCGATATCAACAACTTTGGAAGCTCCTAATAAATTCCTTGAATCACTATTTATCCCTTCCTGGTTTAAATCAATGTTCTCACCAACCATTCCCAAACCTAGACCAAGACATACATCTAAATAGGTAAATCCAACAACTTCTGTACTCATGTGAAACCCCCTCAACCTTTCCACCCACCTACTAATTAAGGACTCAAAAGATTCCTAGATATTTTAATAGACTCTTTCAACTCAACCATCCATCCAAATGGTGTTCCTCGGATAAATGACTTTTGCTCATCTGTTAACTTCTTATTCAAACTACCAATCAATTTTGTCCGGCATGAATGCCTAAAACAAATCTGGAACAATAAAAAAAAAATAATTATGTCATTTTTATCATAACAAATTTCAAAATAAATTGAATTCCAAAATTTATCAATACCTTGCGGTCAACATTGAATTCACTTCCCTCACTGACTGCAACCATATTTATGACCTGAATACATAACCCCAGATAATCACCCAATAATCAATTATGGAATAAAATAATATGGAAGTTAAAAAGATTGAGTCAAACCACATGCTTCCAAAAAATTCAACACAGGTCATCACTTATGAGCAAATATGTCATCATCAATAAATCATACAACTTTAATCCACTTGGGTTTGAAACCACATCAAAGAGATAATTTCAAATGAAATCACACTATCCATACTTAATCACCCCATAATCAACTATTGAGTGCTATCAGATGAAAGATAAAAAAAATTCAGTCATACCACAAGCTTCTAGAAAATTCAACACAGATCATCACTTGTGACCAAACAGGTCATCACTCATACATCACACAAGTGTAATCAAGTTGGCTATGAAACCATATCAAAGAGATAATTACAAATTAACTCACATTATCCAAACAGAATCACCGAATAATCAATTATGGAATAAAATAATATGGAAGTTAAAAAGATTGAGTCAAACCACATGATTGCAAAAAGTGCAGTACAAGTCATCACTTATGAGCAAACAGGTCATCATCAATAAATCATACAACTTTAATCCACTTGGGTTTGAAACCACATAAAAGAGATAATTTCAAATGAAATCACACTATCCATACTTAATCACCCCATAATCAACTATTGAGTGCTATCACATGAAAGATCAAAAAAATTCAGTCATACCATAAGCTTCCAGAAAATTCAACACAGATCATCACTGGTGACCAAACAGGTCATCACTCATACATTACACAAGTGTAATCAAGTTGGCAATGAAACCACATCAAAGAGATAATTACAAATTAACTCACATTATCCAAACAAAATCACCCAATAATCAATTATGGAATAAAATAATATGGAAGTTAAAAAGATTGAGTCAAACCAAATGATTCCAAAAAATGCAGCACAAGTCATCTCTTGGATGCACACAAGTCATCATCAATAAATCATACAAGTTTAACCCACTTGGTTTTGAAACCACATCAAAGAGATAACTACAAAAGAACGCATATTACCCATACTTAATCACCCCATAATAAACTATTGACTGGTATGAATTCAAAAAATTGAGTCAAACCACATTATTGCACAAAATGCACCACAGGTCATCACTTGTGAGCAAACAGGTCATCATAATAAAATAAGACAGATTTCACCAACCTAGTTAGAAAACTAGTATTGATGCACCTATCAAAGCACCAAAATCACAGAAACGGAAAAATAACACAAACTTACCAACCACCGCCTGAATCGAACAACTGAAAGCACCAAAAACCCTAACTTCGCAAGCTTCATCTTCGATTACAGTGTTGTGGTCATTCACCTGTACAAGATAGATGATAAATTTGCCTTTAAATAATAACTCACTCGACTATGCAGGCGAAAACCAAAAAAAAATCTCAGTTCCTTAACCAAAAAACCCACAACGACATCTTCGAAAAAAAATACCACAAACCTATTGACGTAGTGGAGAAACGCACAAAAAAAAGAACATACCTACGAACCACGATGCTGAATCCAACAATGGAGACAAACAAAAACCCTAACTCTGGGAGGATCGTCTTCTCCCTTCGTCTTCTCTCTTCGTCTTCTCCCTTCGTCTTCTTCGACTCACTAAAACACACGTATTCTCCTTTCTTCCTTTATCCTTTCTTCCTTTCTCCTTTCGAGTGGATTTTCCCTTTCTTTCTTTCTTTTCCCTTTTTTCGTTTTTGCTTTCTCTGCGCAACCCACTCTCCAAAGAAAACCTAATTTCCCACCCTTTCAATTTTCACGCCCAAACCCACTCTCCAAAACGTGTTTCTGACCCGCTCAATTTTCACGCCCACACCCACTCTCCAAAACGTGCCACGTCTCAAGTAAGATGCTTTAATAAAATTAATTTTAATTTAAAAAATAAAATCCACCTGTGCATGCCACGTCATGGAGTCAAGTACGGAGTCAAAATATGGAGTCACTTTATCATTTTCCATCTTATAAATACTAGAAAATATGATGCTAATATCATGGTCCAAAGCCATAACAATATAATTTAAAATTGTCAACTTCAATGAAAATCATGACCCTAATGTATTAGAATATCATTCTTATAAGTGTATTCTATTTTTATTAAAACATTCTAGAGTATGCTAGTTGTTATTTTATCTTTTTGTTAAACCTCGTGTTTGTCCATTTTCTTCTCATTACAACCGAACCTATCATCGTCAAACAGGCCTTGTCCTCTCTTCTATGGCGTAAAGCAATGCAAGATTAATATGATGCTCTATTGACTAATCATACTTGGTCTTTTACATCTCTTCATGTAGGCTACCCTGTTGTTGAAGGTAAATGGATTTTTCACATTAAGCAAAATCCAGATGGTACTATTAACCGCTACAAGGCCATATTGGTTGCTAAAGAGTTTCATCAATAGTATGGATGAGATTACTCTAAAACATTTACTTCGGTAGTGAAGCCCATCATTATTCATTTTATGCTTACCCTTGCCATTACACATCAATGGTCTATTCATCACATTGACATCAATAATGCCTTCTTAAATGACATTCTCAATGAAGATGTTTATATGACCAAACTCTCGAGTTTTCAGTCCATCAATTTTGATCTAGTATGCAAACTCCACAAGTCTATATATGGCCTAAAACAGGCCCTTCGAGCCTAGTATGAGAGGTTGACTTCTACATTCATTGGATTTGTTTTTCATCCTAGCTAGTGTGATCCTTCTCTTCTCATTTACACCTCTACTATATAGACAATTTCTAGGTCCTTATTTATGTAGATGATATCATTTGCACAAGTTCATCTCCAACCCTTATTCAATCTATGATTTCCAGATTGAGTTCAATCTTTGTTCTTAAATAACTTTGACAACTTTAATATTTTTTAGGCATTATGGTTAAACAACAACTTTCTAGAGGCTCTCTTCTTCTATCTCAAAGTAAGTATATCCGTGAACTTCTTGATCGAGCTGGCACGTATAGTGCCAAATGTATTGCTACTTGTACCATCCTAGGTGGATATTACTTGATAAAATATAATTTTATTGAAATTCAAGATAGTAAATAAGGTTCCCAGACGTGAAAAAATTTAAACTTATATTGTTGCAGTTATATTACACTGTGAGATCATTTTTACAAGCTCATAGTAGAGAAAAGCCTCATAAAGTTTATTACAAATGTCTGAAATTAAAACATAGAGTAAATCATCCCATAGTCTGCCCTGTTCAGTCCCTATGCATCAGCATGCACGCTCACCTAGATTCACATCGGCTATCGCATGACAAGTCACGTGATCATCGCCAAACACAAATAGAAAGGGTAAGTTGAGAAAGAAAATATAATATACTCAATGAATAATAACAATTACCCCTCACCCAATCTATCTTAGCCAATTTTAATTTATTGACTTCTCTATATTAGTTCCCACCACAATCTCATAACCTATATGAGAAAGATCCATTTACAACCTTGGTCATTAGGGATTATCATGCTCCCACGAACCTATTCGCTTGTGGTCCAATCCTACAGACCTCCCTGCCTGTAGTCCAGCTCTACGAACCTGCCCACTCATAGTCCAACATGCGTGAACACCTACTATGAACCTCCCTACTCATAGCAGCCTCAAGTGTGAGCATGGAACATACGAACTGTAAGACCCATGAAAATTAATTAATTAAATAATTAATTAATTAATAAATGCGGGTAGCCTTTATGGCATTAAATTTTGATTGATATGATGTGAAAAAGTACTAGCTCAAGTGGTTGAGAGTACTTAGTTATGTTGAGAGGACTTGGGTTCGAGTCTTATGTGTGCCAATTATGTGTTATTTGATTTATTATTAATTTTTAATAATATGCATGATCATGTTGAGTAATAACATAATTATAGAATTATGTGAATTATCATGAGACATGATATGATTGAGTGGTTGTGAATTGAATTGGGCTTCGGTATGGTCATGGGTTCAAACCTTGGGGAACCCAAATCTAACTCTCTTTTTGGCTAGAAATTTGTTGTGACTTGAATATGAAAGGGTATAGAAATCCCTAGCAGAGAGGCAGTCAAGGGGAAAATTTTGAGAGAGGAGAAGGGTTTTAGAGGCTGTTTTTCTGAGAGCTTGGAAAGGTGTGCGAAAATTAGAGCGAACAGTGAGGTTTGGGGCAATTGAGGGCTAGTTTGGGAGAAAGCTAAAGAGAGAGCATTGGTACTCCAAGGAAGAAACATAATTCAAATTATAAGCGAAGGAAAGTCTAGGTTAGGGGAGCTGAACCGAAATTTCGTATTGTGGTTTTATATGCATAATTTTGGAAATTGTATGTCATGAAATTCGTGATATATGTGATCTGAATTTGGGGTTTGAGCGCTTGGATATTGCTGCTTGAAATTGTTATCCAATTGTATGAGGGTGAGGGGTTCATACACTGTATATGTTGTTCATGATTCTAACCTGAATTTTGGGGACTATATGGGGTCTATTTTGTGTTCATAAGTTTGACGCACTGTTCCCAATTATTTGGTATTGAAATGCAATGTGGTTGGACCTGGATTCTGGTGTGTTGCATGTGCAAACAGTGCGGGAATCTGCAACTCTCGCTTAGGTGAGTCAGGCTCGCCTAGGCGAGTTTAGCAATGAACCGAGCCTGTCTCTACTCAAGCGTCTCGCTCAAGCGAAGGATTTCAGTGTTGGGCGACGGTCAATCTCGCTTAGGCGAGTGTGCCTTGCCTAAGTGAGAGATCGTGAGGGTTCTTGTTTTCTTTTGAACATCTTGCTCAGGCAAGAAGTTCTGTTTTGAGCGACAGAGCCTCTTGCTCAGGCGAGCCTTTTCCGCTTAAGCGAGAAGTCGTGGTGTGTTGTTTAACTTGCCGCCTAGGCGAGGTACATTAGCTCTGGGTTATGGACGATCTTGCCTAAGCGAGAAAGAGCTGGCTCAAGCGAGATTTCGTGGGCTGTTGTTGTGATTACGTGTTCGCTCAAGCTAGTGAGCCTAGCTTAAGCGAAATGGGCTTGGGTCTTGGGATGAAGGTTTTTAGGCTAAGAAAAGAAAATTACAATGGTGGTTTTTAAGGCAATTGGTAATGCGATATCAATTCGGGTTGGGTTGGATTTGTGATGCGTTGTCTACAAGCCTTCTAGGATACCTCAAAGGTGGGCTTGCTAGTGTCCTTGAGTTGTGGCTCAGAACGTATCCCTTGAGTTGTGGCTCGAGATAGGGGTTAAGCACGTGGCATTCTCTGAGTTGTGGCTCGGAATGACGTCCCTTAAGTTATGGCTCGAGATGGCGGATGAACACGGGAACTCTTGAGTTGTGGCTCGGGTTGGCGAGTGTTGCCAGTGTGAGTGTGCTGGTTGTGGCCAGTACGGATGGGTCCAGATTCCTCAGTAAATTAGCTGACGAGTTTGGTAGTCTTGGGACGCTACGAACTATGTTCGTATTGGGAATTCCACCTAGCGTTAGGGTGTGTGATCCGTAGCATGGTTTCCCGTACGTGCTCTATCGATTGTGGTCGATAGGTGTGACAGCAAAACATCGTGAGGTACTTCATAGAAGATGTAGAACACGATTAACATGGTTGTGGCCATGTGGAAGGAAAGGATGAACGTCCTTTGAGGTGAATTGATATCAACATGGTTGTGGCCGTGTGAAACAGAAAGGTGTATTCTTTTGATGTGTTTTGTTATATGACTATGATTGATATATATATATATATATATATATATATATATATATATATATATATATATATGCTTATTATATTAGCTCACCCTATCTGCTTGTGTTTGGCGATGATCGTGTACGCGGTACACATGAACAGAGGATATTGCAGGTGGAGCTGGTGAGGCTTAGGCTCGGAGTGTGGGCTAGCTATGAGGACTTTATAAATTTGTTTTATTATGGATTTTAGATTATAAACTTTTATTTTTATTATGGACTTGTTTTAAATATAAGTTTATGATGTAATCGAGATACCTTTAATTGGTTTTATGTTTAAATTTTCTTGCGTTTTTGGGAAATGATATTTCATTAAATGCAGTTTAAATATATTTCTTTATTTTATATATTTAAATCCGTAATATCCTATCGGGATGTTACACGAACTTCCCTGCTCGTATCCCCACACAAGAGTACAAAAGATACAAACCTTCCTGCCCGCATCAATCACGCATCTCACATCTCCATTACGAACCTCCCCGCTTGTAACTAATCCAACGTATCCCTCACCAAGTCATCAAGGTCAACCATGCAAATCCATCTACGACGGACCCTTGCTGCCAAGCGAAAACATGCTCTAGACCGCCTGGCGGTAACTCCCTGTTGCTAGGCGCCACACACCCAATGACCCCTCTGTTTGTGTCTTATTGCCTAGCGGAGCATCCCCTGCCGCTAAGCGCCACACCAATAAATCAAGTTTCTACTTGTTTAGGCAACACCAAACATTTTCTAGCACATTCATGCATACAAATCATACAATTAGAATATCAAATTCGAATTTACAGTTCACATGCCACAAAATTCATCATCACAATTCTTTAGTACTAGTGAAACATAAGCACTCAAGCATTCAAACTTAGGATACTACATCACTTGAAAATAGTCAAGCATATATAGAAAACATGTGCTCTTAAGTCTAGCAGTACCATCAAGCATACAATCTCATCATCACAGAATCAATAATATTACTGCATCCATAAACATCATGCTTCATTTCACAGCTCATACAACTCTATCGTCAACACATACATAAATATCTCAATAATTATTTTATTCACTTAGAAGCTCTCATATACAAGTGGAAGACATCCAATTTGTCATTTCTAGATTCTTAAGACATCAAATCTGTAAGACTCAAGAAAATTAGAATAAAGAGAAATACATGAAAAAAAATTAACAATTTGATTAAGTTTGTGAATTTATTCTAAATTAATTATTTTATTTAATTGTGGGTTATGGAATTATAATTTGAATGATTTAAGTAATTATTTTATTTAATTATTTATTCAATTATAGCATGTGGAATATATGTGTTTATATAAAATTGTAGTGCGCAAGTTATCATTGAGACGCACACAATGTAACGGTTGTTCTGTGTGCCCCAGTAAAGTTTTTGGTGGGGCCTACGTAAATTTTTTAAATTTTCTCTCTCCCGTTTAGTTGCACTTGCAACATTAGGTTTATGTTTTTATTTTCTTCCCATCCTTAGTTGCATTTGTTTCTTCACATTTTCGTTGCCATTGTCACAAATATTGATAAATAAAAACGACTAAAGCTTTGGTTTTATTTCGAAAGATTTTAACAGAAAAGGTTAGGAATAATAGGAGATAAAACTAGTTTTAAAAATTAGGGTTTTGAGAGGAGTGTTTGGGATGGTGGCTTAAAGAAAAAGAAAAACTCCAGTTTTTAGAAGAACTTAGAGGGAGAAAAGGAGAGAAGGAGAAAGACAAGAGAGGAACGATGGTGACTAAAGATCGAGAGCTGTAGAGTAGACAACGAAAACGTATACTGGAATTCAGGTAGAGGAAGCTGACTGTGCTTTTTGGTTTTTTATAAGCTTGACCTTACTTTCTTTTTCTTGTTTTTGTGTTTTTTTTTTCTTTTGTTGATTGATGAATGAAGATGGGAAGCACATGCATGTGCATAGAATGATGATGAATGTTGTTTTGTTCTTGTTAGTTATCTTCATATTCTTGCTAGTTGATGGAATGGTAATGGGTGTTGGTGTGTGTGGTGTTTTCATTCTGAATTTGTGAACTTATCCTTGTTGTTGAATATTTTCTAAAGCATGAGATTGTATGGACTTAGTGTTTTACTGTTAGAAGGCTTTACATTGCTTTGCATGGGGTTGCTTGGACTTAAAGTGAAAAAGGCAGGGGTGCAAGAGTGTTTACATGGTGTGAGGTTATGCGTTAGTGGGTTGAGGGGTAGTTCGAAGGTATTGATGTTCCTGGTTCTGATCACTCTATGGGTTTCTTCCTCGCGGATGTAGCCATTGAAGTATTAACTCCTATAACAGCAGGTCGAGGCAACGTTTCAATGGGTTATTAGGGTTACGTGAGAAGGACTTGAAAGGCTTGAGTCACATGTACTTTTATCCTTTATTTATTGACGTTGCTAAAACTTGGTTCCCTTTCTCTTTCCTATCACTTTGTGGTTTGAGTGGTAACCCTTATGTGCATTTTATTCTCCTTTTCTTTCACGTTTTGAGACCTTGTGTTGCAGATTTTGGGTTCAAAATCTAGTTATTTATACATCTTGTTGTAGGGTTTCACAACAACATGCAAAGGTGGGTAGTGGTGGTCTTTTCGGAACCCTAAGCATGCATGGCAATGTTCTTATTTTTGTTGATGCAACCTCTCATGTAGGGTTTTAACATTTAGAACCGTGACTTGGTTTCCTTCCTCTTGTTTTTGGTGCAGACTACACATGATTTCATAGTGTATCCTTCTTTCTTTATCATTAACTTGTGGTAGCTTTTAGTTTTATTCTACCTCCAATCACTTCTCTACTCTTGAGGGACCATGGGATGCATTAAAATGTGAAACATATTTAGTTGGTGGTGGGGCAACCTTGCTTTTATCTTTCCGTTTACATCCATTCATTTAATGCTTTGAAGCTTTGTAATTAACATGAAGTTACTATAGGATTTGGGTTCTTGATTGCCTTGGTCTATTTTCTTTCTTTTCTTTCCATTCTTTAATCTTTGGGTGGGTCACATGTAGATGTAAGTTTTTTTTTTATATATTTTGGTTGTGCAACTTTATGTGCTAAGGTCACATCTTTAGATTAATGTACTTGAAATTTTTGATGGGCCAACGTTATGTAAATGAGTTATGAAAGGTTTTTATATTTTTTTCCTAGCTATGGGTCCCACTTGTTGCTTAAAGATACAATTCTTTTCCATGGGTTTTCACAATTTGTTAAGGTGTAGTATATGATTTCATTTACATAAACTAAGTTCACATTTCCTTTTTACTACAAATACATTTGACTTTCTTTTAAGCTTTTGGTTTTCTTGCATGGTTCCTTCAATCACTCTTATTTTTGTGTGGGCCTAGGGATGGTGTAAGACCCATGAAATTAATTAATTAATTAAGTAATTAATTAATAAATGCGAGTAGAAAGAGCCTTTATGCCATTAATTGTTGGTTGGTGTGACGTGGAAAAGTACTAGCTCAAATGGTTGAGAGTACTTGGTTTGTGTGAGAGGACTTGAGTTTGAGTCCTATGTATGCCAATTATGCGTTGTTCTTTTTATATTAATTTTTAATAATATGTATGAGTATGGGATTGATACTGTAAACTATTTTTGATTGGAGGGTATCACCAAAAGGTGAATTGGCATAGTGGTTGTGCTTTGGCCTTATGAGTGGAAGGTCACGGGTTCAAACCTTGATGGGGCAAAGAATAAGCTTTATTTTTGCTAACTATTAGTTGTGGTATGAATGTGAAGGGGTAAAGAAAACATAGCAGAAAGGTAACCATTAGGTGCTGAAAAATCACCCACTAAGGGACTTGAATAGCCATTAAGCGCACACTAAAGCCAATCTCGTTTTATTTTTAAAACCCATCTTAAAGGCACCTATAAAAGCCAAAATTTAGGTAAAGAGAAGGGTTTTGGCATTTGTGGTGAACTGCTATAGAGAGAAGCACAAAATTGAGAGTGTGAGCGACATTTTGGGTGTGCAAGGGCTGAAGCAAGAGGGAGATTGTGAATCAAGGTTCCTGTCTTCTCAATTTTTGATCACTAATTCCAGGTTAGGGGAGCTGAACCCTTGTTAATTTTTGGTCTGATTGTATGAGATTGATGATCTATTGCCAGAGAGTTCGAGTTAAATTGTGGGGTGAATTCGGGGTGGGGTAATTGGGTACTATTTTATTGAAATTTTTCATGTGAATTGATGCTCATGATGGCTATTCTGTGTTTTGTATATTTATATAGTATGAAAAGTGGGAGTGAGAGTCTCTATGGCGTTTGTACTATGTTGTTCGGTGAGTGTAAGGTTGTCAAATTGATTTGGTGTGTTTTGGGAGCGTATTTGGGTTCTCTGGTGCAGTGCTTGTGCGCGTAAAACAGTTTCAGAACCTGCAATTCTCGCTCAGGTGGGCGAGACTCGCTTAGGCGAGACATGCAGGGACTCATAGTCTTACCCTACTCGAGGTTCTTGCTCAGGCGAAGAGAAATGGGTTTGAGCGACACAGACACTCGCTCAAGCGAGTGAGGTTCGCCTAAGCGAGATAGTGATGAAGTAGCGCGTGTTGAGCGCGACTTCTCGTCTAGGCGAGGGTTTGTGGGTTTTTAGCGAACCAGGATCTCGCGCAGGCGAGATGGCCTCGCCTAGGCGAGATGTCGTGGTCATGTATGATGCTTTGTTTGTATTTTTAGCTCAGGCGAGTTTTGAAATTGGTGTTTGGGTGAGAGATGATCTCGCCTAGGCGAGAGTATTATGAGGTCATGGTTGGGTTATTTGAACATTATGAGAAATTTAGTTATGTTATTTTGGGTTCGAAAACATATTTATATTCATGTTTTGTTATATATATATATATATATATATATATATATATATATATATATATATATATATATTGTGCATAACTCACCCTTTCTGTGTGTGTGTGACGATGATCAGATAGCTTGTTATCCGGGAGTAGATGATGTGACAGGTGAGCCAGGAGATGCTTAGACTCGGAGCGAGGGCTAGTAGGGGATAATTTTGTATATGTATATATATGTTTATTATTTTAGCTTTGAGAATATTATGTAACCCTGTTGGGAGCCATTGACTTTATTTCAGTTGTATGAATTATGGACTCCTGTTTGTTTTATGTTTATATATATAAGTTTTAAATTTCCCGTGTTTTGGGAAATAATTTATATTAAATGCGGTATTTATTTTATTTCGAATTTTATTTATTTAAAATCAGTAATATTCCTTAGGGATGTTACAGATAGTAGCAAAACTTATCACGTGTTGGAGCTTGTGATGGTTTAAGGGTACCTTTGTATCCTATAAATTCACATGTTAGCTTTGTATCCTATAAATTCACATGTTAGTTGAATGTGATGTTGAGTATTATTTGTCATGTTTTACTTACAAATTTCTTTTATACATCATTGTTTATGGTGAGCTTACCCCTATTTATTTGTTTGTGTGTTTGTTGTGTGTGCGATGATTGTATAACGTGTGTGTTATATGAGAGCAGATGATAATGCAAATGCTTTTGACATGGAGTAGATTGATGAGAGCATGGGGTGAACTCAGGAGTTTTTATAATTTATTTAGTTGTTTTAAATCAAATACTGAAGACTATGTAATTTTCTTTTATTCGTAATTGTTATTTGATTTTTTTTAACAAATTGACGGTTTGAATTATGTAATTTAAATCAAATTAAAATTTTTTTAGTACATTTTCAATGATAATGTTTTTCCGCTAATTGCGTTCATTTTCTAACTTTCCGTGACATCCTAAAAAATTGGGGTGTTACATTTTGGTATTAAAGCCAGGTTTTCGAAAAAACTTTGGGATTGTGGGGAGTGTGCTCGTTTAGTTGATGTTGTGTGACTTTGAACTGTGTTGTGAATTGTACTTGATTGAGGTATTGTTTGGATGATTTCCTCTGGTTTGACTTGTTTTATTTGTTTGGTGATATTTACATGGTATGGAAGGTATGATTTATAATGTTAGTGTGATGCATGCTTGGGTGAGATGCTATGTTTAGTGAATGCTATGATGATGAAGCATGTTATACTTGATTGTGTATGTGATAAGACAATATGAATTCTCTGATAACTGTAAAACCATTATGGTTCTTTTACCTAGAGGACTTTGGTGAGTCTGGCTTTGGTGAGTCAGGGTAAAAGGATTTCTTTCGATCATAAGTCTTTGACATGAGCTTAGCATGAGTTCTCTTACCGGGTTTTGATGAAGAGGTAAGGGTTGTTGCTTGTAAGTCTTTGGGAAAAGCAAGGGAAAGGCCCTTTTCCAAGAGGCGTTGTTGTGCAGGAAAGGTAGAGTGATTGGTTATGAGAGAATGACATATAGTTGGATATTACTTGGTGGTAATATGTTTTTAATTGCATGTTTTGGTTTTGGGAACCTGTTTCTGGTTGTTATCTTTAATGAGTTATGCATATGTTGGAATCAGGTGAAGTGAGTTTTATGTGTGGGTAATATAATGTTGCATGATATCACAATATGGTTGTTTTTCTATATGAGATTATTTGTGTTAAAGGTATGTAAATATTTCATGTTGTTATATAATTATTCGATGGTTGTTTTATTTTTATTAAGTAATGATATGGATTCTGCATAATTTTTTTAATTACGAATTATAATTTTATTTAAAAATATTGTGAAAATGCTTAAGGTATAAAGCTAGGTGTGGAAAGAAAAGAAAGGTTGTATGTTAGATTATTATTTTTTTGAATAATATTTTACTTACGTTACTTCATGGAGGATTTTGTTTTCTTGGGTAAGAATATTTTGTTTTAAGAAATATGAGGTTTTTATTTTATATTTGTAGTGAATATTTTATGTGTACAAATTTATTTGGTATGAGACTTTTATTTCATCATGTTAGTGTGCAAAATTTTAGGTATGCATAATTTTAGGTATTTATGACATTTTACTTTTCCGAGTAGACAATTTTAGGCATAATTTTAAGTACAAATTTGTGGATTTATTCTAATTTAATTATTTTATTTAATTGTGGGTTATGGAATGATAATTTGAGTGATTTAAGTAATTGTTTTATTTAATTATAGCATGTGGAATATATGTATTTATAAAATTGTAGTGCACAAGTTATCATTGAGACGCACATAACGTAATGGTTGTTATGTGTGCTAGTAGTGTGAAGGTGCATGTGTTTGAACTGTGGCAGGCTTAGCTTGTTGTCTATTAATTTTTCTCTCTCCACTTTTTGGTGGGGCCCACATAAAGTTTTTAAATTTTCCTTACACCTGTTGAAAACTGTAATATGTCCAACCCTTAAATCAAGTTCCAATTGCAATTCAATCACAACAATTACATGTTCACTATGCATTCAAACTTCTAATCATCCAATCCAATCATACAATAATCACTTTCCAACTTCTACACATTATAATTCACAATCAAAACCAAATCCATATTGATCCCTTATTTTCACCCAAACCCCAATTCATCAAATTTCCAATTAAAAAAAGCATCTATTATCATTCAATTACGCCAAGAAACATATGATCAAGTTCACATAATTGCAGAACATCCAACACATCACGAAAACACCAAAACATATAGAACTATGCGATTCCAGTGCATATCGCCTGGCGATTCTTTATTGTCGCCAAGCAGTTCATCACAGAACCCAGAAAACCATGTGAAAATGGTTGTGTCGCCTGGCGGACCTTCATAGCCGCTAGGCTATTTCTGGGTAGAAACCCAGATTTTTACGAAAAATAGTGCGAATTGAAAAAGAACTCAAACCATTCATGCCAATCATCATCCAATACAAAATTAAATGAAAATAAACATGTAAGAACAACTCCCCTGACCTGGTTTCCTTGCTCCCAAAAGCAAATCCTAAGGGATCCTTCTTGTACTCAAAGGTTTCACTCTTATCCCCTCTCAACACTCAAATTTTCTCTCTAGATTCACTATTTCTCAATTCCTTCTCACTCTTCTTGCTGCCAAACTCCAGAACTCTTTGTTTTCTCCCTCACTCTGAATTTTCTAGCCCAAACATAAATAAAAATAATTGACACAAAATTAATTGAAATTAATAGTAAGTGGCCATTATTGTGCTTTTACTACACCTCAGCTTCTTCCAAGCTACCTTTCTGGTTTCTCAAGGAATTTCTAGAGGTTCTAGGTTTCTCCTTCCTTTAGCAAAAACATTAAATCATGAAAAAGAACCACTATTGAAAAAGAACCCATCATTACTTGTACTTTATTAACTATTATCAGTATGAATGTCCTGTGTCTCAAACTCTACAAATTGGGTTCTGAAATATGGATAATCCCTCTCCCTCTCTTTACCGCTCTATTGTTGGTGCATTAGAATATGTCACCATCACGAGATAAAAAATTGGGTATAGTGTGAATAAGGTTTGTCAATTCATGGCACAACCTCTTCTTGAACATTAGAAAGCTATTAAACATATTATGCGTTAGCTAAAAGGCACTCTTTCTTATGGTCTACACATTCAGTCTACCTCTCCAATATAAAATCAGTACTCTATCACAACCTTTTGTGATGCAGATTGGGCATCTGACATTGATGATTTTCGTTCCACTTATGGTGGTTGTATATTCTTTGGCTCTACTTTTGTATCTTAGTGGTCTAAGAAACAAATCTTGGTTGCTCGTTCAAGTGTTGAAGCAGAATACCACATTCTTGCTATTACTACTACTGAAATCCTACGGCTGCCATATCTTCTTCATGAACTCAAAATACAGTCTACCACTCGTTATTTATTGTGATAATCAGAGCGTAGTTGCATTAAGTCATAATCATGTTCTACAATCGCAGACAAAACACATGGAACTTGACATGTTCTTTGTATGGGAAAAAGTATTAAATCACTCCTTAGTTGTTCCTCATATCCTTGTTGGTAATCAAGTTGTTGATATCTTAACCAAGCCTATCTCTCAAGAGCAGTTCTCTACTTTACGTAACAAACTCAATATTATTGATTATTTTCAATAACCTTGAGTTTGAAGGGGACTATTACAATATCATTCTTATCTATGTATTATGTTTTTATTATAACATTCAAGAATGTGCTAGCTATCATTTTTTCTTTCTGGTAGGTAAATATGGTGACTCACCTAGTGTCTAGTGTGAGCATATATATCACTGTATTGTCACTGTTTATTATGAATAAGAAATACCCTTTCTCTTCACGTTTTATCTTCTGTTGTGTTTCTAATATAAAGTATATGTAGGTGGGAAGCTAAAGTGGAGAAAATTTTTATTTCTTATGATGTAAATCATAGAAATGATAGTGATAATTTTCTAACATTTTAAGCAATATGCCACACCATGGTGGCATAAAATTATAAAGGACATTGAGATAAAAAAAAGTGGTTCAATGTGGTCGTTGGGAGGATTTGAAGGCATGGGTGGGAACATGTTTTATTTCTCCTTATTATAGGATGGAAATACTTTTTAAGTTCCAACAAATTCAACAAGGAACTAGGAGTGTAGATGAAAGGATTTAGAAATTACTTTTATTAAAGCTAATTTGAATGATGAAACTAATTTTCAAGCATCCTTTTAATCTAGTAATGGTGAATGTGTTATTCCATTAGAAGACGATTTGTTTCTTGTAAGGAGAATGTTTTGTCAAGTTCAAAAGGACTTTGACAATTATAAAAGACCAAATAGTTTCCAAGCAAGATGCCTTATTAACAACAAATTGTGTTAAATGATAACTATTAAAATAGGTTAACACATGAGAGATGGTTAAATTGTATTTTAAAACCTTTTGAAACTTTTTGCAATGCTTTGTTGATCAATGTTGAAGATGAACTTTATATTTAGATGATTTGTCAAGTAATTTTCTTATGGTTATCGTTTGATGAAGACTTGTAGATGTAGCACTAAGTGTAGCAAACACACTTTTAAATATAATTTTCTTAGACTTTTTTTTAAGCAAGGCTCTCCCTCTTAAGCTATATGGAGATTAATAACATTCAATATAGAAAGATAAGGAATGACAAAGATTTGCTAATAGTATTTTTCTATTGGTTCTTTTGTAAATAGTAGTATGTATTCAATTCCCAATCAACTTATTTGGTTTAACTAAGCATATTATTCCTATGAAGATAAAATACATATTATTTGGACCTCAACCACTCTTGGCTAGAACTCTACCCAATATTATTTGAGCACATAACAACACCTAGCTCAAAATTGCTTATTGTTTGAACCTTATCCATTGTAACCACTCTTGACTAAACACGAGTATTGTTTGGAAATTGGTCACTATTGGCTAAGGTTTTGGTAAAAGATGAGAGTGATATAAACTGTCACATAGGTTTTTTCTTACTAGACATAAAGGTAGCGTCTTATGAAGCACACAAGGTTTAATCATCCTACTAGTTTACTATTTGAACACAGAGAATTTTCACATGAAGATCTGAGTACTTTGAGCTTCTAGCAACAAAATTGGACCATTTTTGCACTTTTGATCACTTGTTATTCTTTTCTTCAACTTGAAAGACTTCTCTAAATATGAAATCAGAAAAAAAAGAGTAGTTGTGAATACTTTTCTTCCTATTGAGTGTGCGTCAAAACATGTCTTTATATAAATCATATTCAACACATCCTTTAAGAGATCTTTGACATTGACTTAGGTTTTATGAAATCCTCTTGTTAGACATGAAGATGTGAGCTTCTTTACAACACAAAATATGATCGTAAATTTTTTTTAGGACATTAGCTTAAATCATTGTGTGCATGCATATCATTGTATGAGAATTTGATCATCAACAAAGAAAATAAAGCATATGTGTTATATCTTCTGTCAATTGAAGCACATTGCTTGTTGCATTATTTGTTGTATAAAATGTGCATCTTATAAATGAAGCAAATTCATATTTTAGTCTTTGTTGTTTAATAGCACTTAATTAAACTAAATAGGGCTCGATGGATTTTTCTCTAACAATTATATATATGGCTATTATGTAAATGTGGCTTGTACAAGAGTAAAATACAGGCTTGGATCATCCATTATTTCTTACACCAAGCCATGTAAGGACTAATTTTTATAATCTTCCCAGTATTTTTTGTTCTTATTTATATATTCATGTTTCTATTTCACTCTTAGATGCAAGCTAATCCACATGGATTAACTTTGAGATAAATATTGAGCATTTTTTTTTTTGTTTCCTAGTTTTGTTGTTCCAAAGGTACAAAAGTATTTAATAATTAAGTTTATTTCTTCAAGTAAGATAATCAAAGTTAGACTCTCATCACCTTTGACATGGGATAATTGATGCACCCTACATTAATAGTAAGTTAGACACCCAAACATCTAACATTGAATAATCAGTTAGGTTGCCCTACCACATTTTAATTAGAGACTTAAATAAATTAATTGTAGATAGAGAACAATTCATAAAAAAAACATATTGTGCTTGTTGCCTCACTCCAATAACATCCATCCAAACTAGAATGCAACAACATGCTCCTTATTCTTGTCCGTCCTCTCTATGATTGCATTCTATTGTGGAGTATGGTTAATATTTAAGTATCTCATAATATCTTTAGAGCATAATTTATATCCATTGAAAATTCTATATCTAATTTAGACACCTAATGTGCACAAATTTTGTAGATTGTTAGCAGATCAAACCCTTATCTGTTTAAAAATACAAAATGAATGCATGAAGAGAAGTTACTGAAAATGATTTCCTTAAATTGATATTTATGTTGCAAAATGCTAAAGTGAATAATAACTTATTCGTTTAGCGCAAGATTTGAAGTTGAGCGGATTGAGGGTGACAAAACAAAGTTAAGCTAGGTGAGCTTTAAGGGCTATGCAAATTGAAGAGAGGCTTAAATCCACAAGAAACACTTTAGAAGAGGAAAAGAAAGAAGAAATGCCACTTGTAGAGTAAAGCAAGTCGACGCTAAGCATAAGATTCCACAAGAAACATAACAACTTGGATATGTAAAGGGGAGCTATTAGATAAATAGAAGGAGGGACATAAAAGACTAGATTAGAAATAGATCTATATTGTAAACACTATGATATCTATTCCTATTGGTTTTCATTCTAATATCCTACTTATATGAGTAGCTAAGCTTGTTTGTGTTGGAATTGAATTAACAATAACTTCTTTGTACTTTTTTTTTTCTTATTTATGCAATAACATTCAAATAATTTTGTTTCCATTTGAGTTAGTTTTGTAATTAATGCTTGGGCTAAAGAGGAATCTCTATTCTTAATTTTGACCTTATAAGTGATTGAAAAATACTATCATTGTTTGAACTGAATAAAACCGTCTAAAGAGAGCAACTGTCAAGTAGGGAGTTTTATTTCTTGCCTCACTATACTGACTCTTATTTTAGGAATCAAATGGCTTTATTATAAGGAGTTGAGCAGAGTTGCTTGAGCCTTAAATAATAAAGTGTGAGGAGATTGACTTTGTTTGGTAACTTGGAACAAGGAGAACTGTAATATCACCATATGATCAACAAAGGTAGTTGCATGGAATATGTTATATTTGGTTACATAATCTAGAGAGATAAGTTTTGGTGATTAAGAAGAATATTTGGGTTTGAACCTTGATAAAAGAGCTAAGTAATTTTATTACAAGGGATTGAGTTTATTTGAATACTTAGTTGATTGAAAGAAAAAAGAAATTTCATGCATAAGCATGAGGTGCATATTAGTTGTTATCTTCAATTAGTCCTATCACAGATTACAACTGATAACATAACTTTTGTAGTTAGTCTCTATCTTAATCAATCTTTATATGTTAGCCTTATTTTATTCTATTCTTAATTACTATTCCAATATCTATAAAAAAACAAAATAGTCAAATTATCAACATATTTACTAGTGCCTTTGGAGCGACAACTCTCTTTTGATTGTACTACAACTAACTTTATTCACATGCCAAAAGTTACATAGTTGAATACACATATTAAAAATATATTCACCATATAAGTAAAGTGTGAACATTCGTTCTTAGACATTGGATAATCTTATTGATCTGGTGGAGAATTAAGACATGAAATGCTTAAAATTTTCAGAGGCTTTTTATTTATGTTTAAGAAATAGGACTGTCCACCTTTTATACATTACAACAATGGTACTCCTCTCTTTGCCTTGCACCAATTATGCACCTTCAATGAGGCACATGCAACCTTTTGTATCTAAGGCTCCAATTGATGTAAAGTTCTTCCTCAACTCTAAGGCATAATTGATGTTGGCCAAATGTTTTACCAACGAAATCATGCATCTTTCCAAACAAAACATATACCAACTGTGTCATGCATAAAGCATGATTATCCATCAACCCTTTACCATTACCATTCTCTTTCAACATGGTAAAGTAGTTGCTAGGTGGACTCATAAGAAAATAACAATAAGAGCCTATTATCAACAAATTAGACAACTATAGCTTAGATGTAACAATTAAAACGATTGTTAGCATTAGACGCTGCAAACCACATTAGATGACACTAAGAATGAACAAGTTTTGATGATAAAAAACGTATTATGAAACATACTTAGATAAGTTAATATACATGCTCAAGATAATCTTAGGATGATTAAAATTATATCTTAGATAAAGATCTAGACAAAAGAAGGATTAATCAAAGAATCTACTTCGTTAGACACACATACATTGTTGGCAAAATGAAGGAAGCCTAGTGATTTTGAATGATGTTCATGCAATGAATGATGATCAAGTAAGAATGAAGACAAAATGTTAAATGTTTAAAGTTATCTTGTAAAATAAATTAAATGTGTTGTAGAATAGTTTTACTTAATTTAGAATCAGCAGCATAACCTTCGTCTCTCTAAGTTTTCTCATTTTTGGAAAAACTACAGTGATAATTGATTATCACTAATGATAATCAATTATCCTGTTCAAAATTTGTTTCAGAAAACTTTACTTGAATAATCGATTATCCTTAGTGATAATCGATTATCCTTTGCAGTTGGAACATGACGTTTCAGTTTTTAACCTAATTTTTGAAACCCCTATTTAAAGAACTGCAGTTCAACTTCGAGAATACCTTTATGAAAAGCTAGAGTGCTAGTGTTGTCACTGCAAAGAGAGTTCTCTAAATGTTCTCAAAAGAGCTTTGAAAAACCTAGTGTGGGTAGAGTGATAACTTTTCCTAAGAGTGTTTCTAGGAGATTGAGTGCTGTTGCTGTTACTAGGAAAGCTAGGCCAAGCTCTCTGTGTGATTCAGAGAAAGGTTGTTTATCACTTGGGTCTTCAAGAAAGGTGTTTTCTTTTCCCTATTCTTTTGTTATTTGATTGTAATCTGATATTTGTTAGTGATTGAGTTAATCTCTTTATTTGAAGATATTAACAACTGGACGTAGGATCTTTTGACCTGAACCAGTATAAATACTTGTGCTAAATCTTCTTCCCTATCTCTTTATTGTGTCTATTGTTGCATTTAAAGGAATCAATTTTTAAATTAATCGGTAAAATTTCAGAAAAAGTTTAAAGTATTAATTTTAATATTAAAAACCAATTCACCCCCTCTTAGGTTTTGTCCAAACACTAAACATTCTGCTGTGCGATACCAACAATTGGTATCAAAGCTTGGTTTGATAGTTTTTCAAAATTTTGTTGAGGGTGCGTTTATCAACAGACCTCCTCTTTTTACTGGTGAAAATTATCCTTTTTGGAAAGTTAGGATGCAATTTTTCTGGAATCAGTTGATAGGGGTATTTGGGATGCTGTGTTAAAGGGTCCATTTGTTCTTGTTAATATTGTTAATGATGTGCAATAACCAAAGCCTTTTTCACAATGAACTGCAAATGAAAATAGACGGGCTCAATACCATTTCAGTTTGTACAAGTGCCCCAAAAATGTGGGAAATTTTGCGAGTGACTCATGAAGGAATAGACGATGTAAAAAGGGTGCGGAAGAACTCCTTAATCCGAGAATACGAAATGTTTCGTATGCAACAAGGAGAAACCATCTATGATGTGCAGAAATGGTTCACACACATCGTAAATCATCTCATGAGTGTAGGTAAAATTTTGACACTGATGAATTAAACATAAAAATTCTTAAATCTTTGAATAGGACTGGGCATCCAAAGGTGATGGCCATCACGGAGTCACAAAATCTAGCAACGATGACAATGGCGACCCTATTTGGAAAGCTAAGGGAGCATGAGCTTGAACTGGGTAGATTAAATGAAGAAGAAGATATTGGAAGAAACAAAAATATTGCCTTTTCCGAGGTCATAAAAGGCAAAAAGCATAAAGATGAAGAAGACTATGATGATGATGAGAATCTGAGTCTGATGATTAAAAAGTTTACAAAATTCATGAAGGCCAAAGGTAAAAATATATTCAAGAGCAATAAGAAGGAGAATCAAGGATCATCCTCAAACTTCAAGTGCTATGGATGTGGAGAAACTGGACATGTCAAAGCTGATTGTCCAATTTCAAAGAAAAGTGAAGAAAGGAAGGGCAGAAAATTCTTTAAGAAAAAGGCATACACTGTTGACAAAAAGAAGAAGATGGGCATCTTCCTCCAATCAGGAGTTTTGATGATGATGGTGACTTATGAAGAAGTATGGAAGACTTGATGATGATGCATGAAAAAATGTTGAAGACTTAAAAGAATGCTTTGATTCAAGAGATACATTGAAGACTTAGGGGTTTAGTTGTTTAGGTCTTGTAATCTGTGTATGTTATTTAAAATAGTTAAATTAGCATGTCAAGAGTCAAAAGGCAAAACCCAAGTAGTAGAGCACCAAGAGAATTTTATTTATTTGTAAAACTCACTGGAATAATCAATTATTCTTAGTGATAATCGATTATCTCAATTAAAATTTATTTTTGAGAAAATCCTTTGGAATAATCGATTATCACTACTGATAATCGATTACTGATAATCGATTATCACCTGGTGATAATAGATTATCCTAAGTGATAATAGATTATCACAGCGAGAAAAATATTTTCATAAAAATTTCTGTGATAATCGATTATCACTTATGATAATCGATTATCTATGGCAGTTGTGACTTAACTTTTCATATTCTTAACTTAATTCCTAAATAGGCTTCTATAAATAGAGTGGTAGGCTTTCATTATCAAAAATAGAAGTTAGAGAAGTTTGAGTACTTCAGAACTCTCTGTGGGAAGGCTTTGAAAAATCTAGTGTGTGTAGAGTGATAACTTTCATCAAGTGGGATCTTGAGTGATTGAGTGCTACTGTTGTTGCTAGGAGAAGTCAGACATCCTTTGTGTGATTGAAAGGAGGAGTTATTTCCTTGTGTGATTCAAGGAAGGCGTTTTCATCCCTTGTGGATTTCAAGGGAGGTGTCTTTATCTCTTGTGTGATTTAAGAGAGGTGTTTTCTAAACCCTAATCTTCTTATCATTAATTGTAAGTTTGGTTTATTTTAGTAATTTAGTTAATCTCGTTTTTAGAGACCTTGTTGACGTAGGGTCTTTTGATCTGAACCAGTATAAATATTTTTTGCAAGTTTTCTCTTCCCTACTCTCTTTATTTTATTGTGTTTATTAAAATACAGGAAAGAATTTTAATTGAACTTTGATATTAAAAGGGAAAATTTTAAAAGCACATTTTTTTGTTAAGAACCCAATTCACCGTCCTCTTGTTTTTTTTTTTGTCCAAACTCTAAACATTTCGCTGCGCGATATCAACAATTGGTATCAAAAATCTTGATAAATATTTGATAGTTTTTTAAAGTTTTCGAAAATGGTTGGAGAAAACCAAACTTTTTCTATGGGTGTGTCTATTGACAGACTTCCACTTTTTACTGGTGAAAATTATCCTTTCTGGAAAGTCAGGATGCAAATCTTTTTGGAGTCTATTAATAGAGGTATTTGGGATGCTATTTTAAATGGTCCTTTTGTTCCTACTATTACTGTTAATAATTTGCAAGAACCTAAGCTCTTTTCCCAATGGACTGCGGAAGAAAATAGTAGGGCTAAATATGATGTTAGGGCCAGAAATATAATATCATCTTCACTAACTCTTGATGAATTTTACAGAATTTCAGTTTGTACAAGTGCCCAGGAAATGTGGGAGATTTTACGAGTAGCCCATGAAGGAACATATGATGTTAAGTGTGCAAGGAAGAACTCATTAATTCAAGAATATGAGATGTTTCGAATGCAACAAGGCGAAACCATTTATGATGTGCAGAAGAGATTCACCCACATCGTTAATCATCTCTCTAGGTTAGGTAAAAATTTTGATATTGATGAATTAAATATTAAAATTTTGAAATCTTTGAACAAGACATGGCAGCCAAAGGTTACGACGATCATTGAATCTCAAAATCTTGCAACAATGTCTATGGCGGCTCTTTTTGGTAAATTCAGAGAGCATGAACTTGAACTTGGACGTTTAAATGAAGAAGAGGACCAATGAAGGACAAGGAACATTGCTTTCAAATATGTTATTGTGAAAAATAAATGCTCCAAAGAAGATGATGACTTTGACGAAAAGAATATGAGTCTCATGATAAAGAAATTCGCAAACTTTATGAAGAGCAAAGGCAAAGGACATCACAAAAGGTATAGAAACGAAAGCCAAAACTTTGTTTCAAATTTCAATTGCTATGGACGTGGTGAAACAAGTCACGTAAAAGCTGACTGCCCAAATGCTAAAAAGGGTAAAGAGAAGAAAGGCAAAAAGGTTTTTAAGAAAAAGAAATGGAAGGATAATAATTCAAGTTCTTCTTCAAGCTCATCTAACTCTAGTGAATCTGATGAGGAATCAAATCTATGTTTGATTGCTGACCATGACTCTTCTGACAGTGAGGTAAGCTCTTATAGTAATGACAATGATTATGATTCTTTGTATGATGCATTTCAACAACTACTTTATAAATCCAGTAAATTAGATGTTGCTCATAAAAAAATAAAATCTGATTTTAAGGATTTACAAAGTAAGTTTGAAAAATCTCTTGAGGAAGAAGAAGTCTTGAAAAATAAAATTTCAATTTTAGAAAATAAAGAGACTGAAATTATTGAATGTGCTTCCTGTAAAAGTTATATGTTTGATTTAAATATTCTAGAAAAACAACTTGAAGATGCATTATAAAATAAAAGTGTTAAAAAACCTAATTTTAAGAAAAATAATTTAAGTAACAACAAGCAAGCTCCTAAGAATAAGAATAAAAGAGCCCATAGGGTATGGGTAGAAAAAGGTAAACCTTCTTCTAGGAATATAAATTATGTAACATGTTTTTATTGTATGCAAAAGGGGCACACTTAAAATAAATGTAGAGTCAAACATTTTGATGTCCCTAATGGAAGATGTGCTTATATTCCTATTATAAAGTAACATATCTCTAACCTCAAAGGACCCAAATAAGTTTATTGGGGACCAAAATGTTATTGTTCTCTATCTCGCAGGTTATATCAAAATCAAGAAAGTCTCTTTGAATGTTCAATAACTAGTATATTCATCAAACTTTTGGTATCCTGGTAAGTTCTATAATTTTATAAGGGGTTTGGGAATATTATATGTGTAAAAGTGGTAAAAATCCTTAATTTCAGTGTTTTCCGAAAAACTCCTTTGGGATAATCGGTTATCTCAGGTGATAATAGATTATCAGCAAATCTGGAAATTTTTGTTCGTGGGTATGAACCAATAATCGATTATCTTAAGCTGATAATTGATTATCTTGCATAGTAGGACGCATATTTTCAAATTTGTTTTTATCATTTGATTTAGCCTTTCAAAAATGTAGACCCTTAGCAACAACTAGGTACTTCATAAATGCAAATTAGTACGTTGGAGTTCATATTGTTAATATAACATTTCCTTATTTAAACCTTTTTTTTAATCTTTAGAGCCTCTCTTTCATTTAGGGGGACTCTTTAATTAAGGGGGAGTATTTGTTCTTGTGTTTATTGCATGTAGGAGGAGTTTTATATCTTAAACATTTTTTTAAGAGGAACTTAAGTTATTTGATTTAGGGGAACTTGTCTAAAAAAATCGTTTTTGATTATGATAAAAAAAAGGGGGAGATATTTTTATGTTATTATCTTGTGATAGGTGGTACCTATTTAAGGGGAAGATATGTGTTTATTGATATCTTGTAATACCTTATGTTTTAAAAAGGAGAGAAAAATTAATTATTTTTATTTGGATTAACTACTCTTTTCTCTTAAGTTGTTTATTAAGAACAAGACACATCATAAGTCTTTAGAAATTTTTTATCATCATCAAAAAGGGAGAGATTGTTGACAAAAAGAAGAAGATGGCATCTTCCTCCAATAAGGAATTTTGATGATGATGGTGACTTATGAAGAAGTATGGAAGACTTGATGATGATGCATGGAAAAATGTTGAAGACTTAAAAGAATGCTTTAATTCAGGAGATCCATTGAAGACTTAGGGGTTTAGTTGTTTAGGTCTTGTAATCTGTGTATGTTATTTAAAATAGTTAAATTAGCATGTCAAGAGTCAAAAGACAAAACCCAAGTAGTAGAGCACCAAGAGAATTTTATTTATTTGTAAAACTCACTGGAATAATCGATTATTCTTAGTGATAATCGATTATCTCAATTAAAATTGATTTTTGAGAAAAGCCTGTAGAATAATCGATTATCACCTACTGATAATAGATTATCCTAACTGATAATAGATTATCACAACAAGAAAAATATTTTCATAAAAATTTCTGTGATAATCGATTATCACTTATGATAATCGATTATCTATGGCACTTGGGACTTAACTTTTCATATTCTTAACCTAATTCCTAAATAGGCTTCTATAAATAGAGTGATAGGCTTTCATTATCAAAAACAGAACTTAGAGAAGTCTGAGTACTTAAGAACTCTCTATGGGAAGGCTTTGAAAAATCTAGTGTGGGTAGAGCGATAACTTTCATCAAGTGGGATCTTGAGTGATTGAGTGCTACTACTGTTGCTACGAGAAGTCAGTCATCCTTTGTGTGATTCAAAGGAGGTGTTCATTCCTTGTGTGATTCAAGGAAGGTGTTTTCATCCCTTGTGGATTTCAAGGGAGGTGTCTTCATCTCTTGTGTGATTCAAGAGAGGTGTTTTCTAAACCCTAATCTTTCTTATCAATTATTATAAGTTTGGTTTATTTTAGTAATTTTGTTAATCTCGTTTTTTAGAGATTAACAACTGGACGTAGGGTCTTTTGATCCGAACCAGTATAAATATTTTTTGCAAGTTTTCTCTTCCCTACTCTCTTTATTTTATTGTGTTTATTAAAATACATGAAAGAATTTTAATTGAACTTTGATATTAAAAGGGAAAATTTTAAAAACACAATTTTTTGTTAAGAACCCAATTCACCATCCTCTTGGTTTTTTTTGTCAAAACTCTAAACATTCCGCTGCACGATATCAACATACATAGCCTGGGAAGAAAATGCCTCAAGTACATTAAACTCTAGTCATTCTGATGAGGAAGAAGCAAATTTCTTTATGATGCATTTCGACAATTGCTTGTTAAATATAGCAAATTAGATACTAGTCACAGGAAATTAAAATTTGAGTTTACAGAATTACAAAATAATTTTGAAAAATCTCTTGAGGAAGAAGAAATTTTTAAAAATAAAATTTCAACTTTAGAAAACAAAGAAAAAGAAATTGTTGAATGTGCTTCCTGTAAAAGTTACATGTTTGATATATGTATTTTGGAAAAACATCTTGAAGATGCATTAGAAAATAAAAATTCTAAAAAACTTGCTCATAAGAAAAATTCAAATAAGAACAGGCATGCTCATAATTGTAATATGAAAAATAAAACTAAAAAAACTCGTGGAGTCTGGGTAGAAAAAGGAATTGCTTACTCTATGAATACATATGCATGTACTGCTACTTGTTTTTATTGCATGAAAAATGGTCATACTTCAAATAAGTGCAACATTAAACATATTGGTGTTCCAAATGGGAAGTATCATTGGGTGCCTGTTGATAGGTAGATATTTTTTTTCTAACCCCAAGGACCCAAACAAGTTGTTGGGGACCTAAAGAAATTGTTTCCTTATTTTGTAGATGACTTCTAAATCCAGGAAATCAATATGGTATCTTAACAATGGTTGTTCAAGGCACATGACTGGAGATAAAAGGAAGTTTAAGAACTTTAAAAGAAAGGAACAAGGATTTGTTACATATGGGGATAACAACAAGGGAAAAATACTTGGAATGGGTGATGTTGGTGGAGGAAATACATTGGAGATCAAGGATGTGCTATTTGTGGAAGTACTAAAGCACAATCTTCTCAATATAAGTCAATTATGTGATAAAGGACTCAAAGTCATCTTTGAGAGTAACTACTGCACCATTCATCAAAAGGACTCTAAGGAAGTTGCCTTGAAAGGTATGAGACACAATAACATCTACTTGATTGATCTTGATAATGCATCAACTAGTGATATAACCACTACAAGAAAAACTGATATTACTGATGGTCAAAATTCGTCGGTAATGGTCAACATCCGCCGTTAAATACACATTACCGACGGTCAAAATATTTTTAGTAAAATTCTTGTTGGTAAAGCTTTACTGACGCAAATCATGTTTCGTCGATAATTACCGACAGAAATATCTATCGATAATTATCGACAGAAAAATTCGTCTATAAATGTGTTGATAATTACCGATAGAAAAATTCACCGGTAAAATCCGTCGATAATTATAAAATAATCTGTTGGTAAATAACATGCATTGTTCATCTTTTTCCTCCTTTTTCATTCATTTTTTTTTTCGTTTTCTTCTTCGTGGTCACCGTCACCACCGTCATTGTCGTCGCCACCACCGTCATCGTCGTCGCACCGTCGCCGTTGTCAACGTCGTCTTCGCCGTCGTCACCGTCGTTGTCGCCACCACCTCCGCCGCCATTGTCTTCTTCTTCTTCTTTTTCTTCTTCTTCTTCTTCTTTTTCTTCTTTTTCTTCTTTTTCTTCTTCTCCTTCTTCTTCTCCTTCTTCTCCTTCATCTTCTCCTTCTTCCCCTTCTTCTTCTTTTTCTTCTTCTTCTTTACTGGCTGATTTTACCGACGGAAAAATCCATCGACAATACAAATTTGGACAGCATATTTCTCGCTTCTTTTACTGAAAAATTTATCTGAATTTATCCGTCAGTAAAGTCGTCGATAAAATTTTTTTAAATTATAGACAGATTTTAGCGACGAAATAATCCGTCGACAATACAAATCTGAGCGAGAAATTTCCCGCTCCTTTTACTGATGGATAAATTCGTCGATAAATTTTGTCGGTTAAAAAAAATTGAATTACCGGTGATTTTTTTTGTCGACAAATGAAATCTGTTACCGACGAATTTTTTCGTCGGTAATTAAAATTTGAAAATCCTTCGGTAAAATTTGTTGGTAATTCAAATTTTTCGACTGAAACATATCCGTCGGTAAAATTCCATCGGTAATTTCAGTTTTTTTTTGTAGTGAACTTGTTTGGTTGTTAAAGAAGAAAATCTTTGGTTGTGCCATAAACGAGCTGCTCATATTCATATGCAACATTTAAACAAACTAATCTCTAAGGAATTAGTAATTGGATTGCCAAAAAAAAAATTTGAAAAGGATAAACTATGTGTTGCCTGTCAAAAAGGAAAACAAGTAAAACAATCATTTCATTCAAAAAATAGGATTTCTACATCAAAGCCATTAGAACTTTTGCAAATGGATTTGTTTGGTCCTTCTAGGATAAAAAGTTTTGGGAAAATTACTATGCTCTTGTTATTGTTGATGATTACTCAAGATATACTTGGACTTTCTTTCTCACATTAAAAAGTGAGGCTTTTAAAGCTTTTAAAAATTTGCAAAAGTGATTCAAAATGAAATAGATTGGAAAATTAAAGTTTTGAGAAGTGACCATGGAGTGGAATTTCAAAATGAATTGTTTGAAAAATTGTGAAGAAAACAGGATTATGCATAATTTTTCTGCACTTAGAACTCCTCAACAAAATGGAGTTGTAGAAAAAAACATAGATCCTTAGAGGAACTAGCTCGCACAATGTTGAACGAATATGAAGTGCCTAAATATTTTTGGGTTGATGCAGTGAGCACAACTTGTTATGTACTAAATAGAATGCTCATTAGACCTATCTTGAAAATTACCCCTTATGAATTGTTTGAAGGAAGAAAGCCTAATGTAGCACACTTAAAAATATTTGGATGCAAATTGTTCCTACAGAGAACAAATAAGAGAAGTTAGACACAAACGTCACCTTACCTCAATTCGCGATCTCTCTAGTCGGCTCCTTCTCGGCTCGTATATGCCATCTGCTGGTATCACGGATTGGACTGGCTTGGACCCAAGAGGGGTTACCTACGGACAAGACTCTAACGCTCAAGTTAGCCAAAGGATTCTTAGAAAGTCAAATCTCATGATTAAGGGATTAATGAATGCGTCCCTTTAATTCTCGGGGTCCACGTGTATTTATAGGGTTATTAATTATGCCTGGTTTTGTCATGGGCTGGGCCATTGGTAGGGTCGTAGTTGGGTCTGGGCTGGGCCATTGGTAGGGTCGTAGGTGGGCCTGGGCTTGACCTAGGCCCCTAGTTTAATGATTGTGGGTCTTAGGGCCCTTGTTTGAAATAGTCCAAGTCAAGAATGGTTGATAGATGTCGTCCTGTCCTCTAAAGTAGGCAGCCCATTCCGCTTAGGCCTGTCTGTTTATTCACTTATTAACTACTCGCAGGGCTTTACATAGGCTGGTTTAGTCGTGTAGTTTGAATAGGCCGCCTAGGTGCAATACACAAATGTTTTGTCTTAAATAATGGAAAAGAAAATTTAGGTAAATTTGATTCTAAAGCAGATGAAGCTATTTTCTTAGGATATTCATTAACCAGTAAAGCCTATAGAGTTTTTAATAGAAGAACTTTAAATGTAGAAGAATCCATGCATTTTTCTTTTGATGAAGTTGTGGACCTTGAGGAAAATCCTCTTGAGTCAAATAAAACAAATGCAGGTGGTGAAGAATATCTTAAAGAAGCTCTTGATGAGATGTACCTAAATGAGAACGCACTTGCTGAACCTGAAGATCTTGCCAAAAGCTGGAAATCACCTAGAGGATTATTTTTGAAAAATATCATTGGAGATATATCAAATGGAGTAGTTACTAGAAATATGTCTAATTTTTGTATGACTGTAGCCTTTGTTTCATAGATAAAACCCAAAAATGTTGAACAAGCTCTTCAAGATGATCAATGGTGCATTGCAATGCAAGAAGAGTTGAATCAATTTGAAAGAAATGAGGTCTGGGAACTCATTCCTAGGGATGATTCACACCAAGTAATAAGAACAAAGTGGGTGTTTAGAAACAAGCTGGATGAAGATGGAAACATCACTAAGAATAAAGCTAGACTTGTAGTAAAAGGATATAGACAAGAAGAAGGTATAAATTATGATGAGACATATGCTCCAGTTGCAAGGTTAGAAGTTATACGTTTACTTCTTGCTTATGCGTCTCTCATGAAATTTAAATTGTATCAGATGGATGTTAAAAGTGCCTTTTTTAAATGGATTTATTAAAGAAGATGTGTATGTTGAACAACCTCCTCGTTTTGAAGATTATAAATTTCCTATTCACATTTATAAATTGAAAAAAGCATTGTATGGATTAAAACAAGCACCTAGATCTTGGTATGAACGATTAAGCACATTTTTGTTAGAAAACGACTTTGAAAGAGGAAAAATTGATATAAATCTGTTTATTAAAAAAGTAGGTGAACATATTTTGCTAGTTCAAATTTATGTAGATGATATAATATTTGGATCTACTGAGTAGCTTTATCAACTGTTGAGGCTCCTTAGTCTCTTACCACTCCAAGAAACAAGCTTGTGTAGCTTTATCAACCATTGAGGCTGAATACATTGTTGTTGGCAATTGTTATGCCCAAATCCTATGGATGAAACAACAATTAGAGGATTACAATATCTATCTAAACCATATACCTTTAAAGTGTGATAATACGAGTGCCATAAACTTAACCAAAAATCCCATAATGCATTTTAGAACAAAGCACATAGAAATTAGACACCACTTCTTAAGGGATCACATAAGTAAAGGAAATTGTGTGATAGAATATATAGACACCAAGCATCAATTGACTGATATTTTTACAAAACCTTTAGCCAAAGACAGATTCTATGAGCTTAGATAGAGATTTAGGAATAGTAGAAGTCTTTTGAAAGAGCAAAAACTTAAATTCTCCAAATTTTCGTAAAACAAAGCTCAATAATCGTGACCTAGTCCAAATTACTAAAATTCATTCTGGAATAATCGATTATTACTTACAATAATCGATTATTTGCTCATAAAATTCTTTTTTGAAATTTAAATCTTGAAACAATAATCAATTATCACTGAGGCTAATCTATTATTGTGCGACGTTGGGCGAACAATTTTCAAAAACTAGTCGTTGTAATGGCTAGATTTGCCTTTATTCTCTCATTATATTTGTTGGCAACCTTCTCCCTATAAAGTGTCACCCTCAATTTTAACTATTCACGCAAAAAACTAAACTTCTCACCATTTGCCCCTTTTGAAATCCTAAATACACATTCACTTTTCTCTATCACTCTCAAAATTCAGTGCAATGGCAGAATCATCTCGCAGAAAAATTCCTACACGAAGACGTACTGCTCCACGTCCAACTCAACCTTCTACACAAGCTGCCTCCATTGAAGGTTGGATTTCTGACGAAGAACAGAGAGATGAATTCATCCAAATATGGAAAAACAAGGCCACCATCTCTCCCAAATACATCAATAAAGGGTCAAAGGTGTAGACATTATCATTGATAATGATATTTGGGAAAATGTGGCAAAATTTCCCATCAATGATGTTGCTGAATCCATCTTCAATGGGATTGATGGCTTTAATAGAATTTTGGCCACTACAAGAAAATTAGCTATTATCTACGAAAAGTTATGTATGAAATATTTTTCATAGATAATTTTATTTTATCTACGAAAATTGATTGTAAATAAAGTAAAAGTTCGTGGATAGAACAAAAAATAAATTACATACAAAAATTTCATAGATAAACATGATCAGAATTTTTCATACGATAAGTTATCTATGAAAATAAGTGTAGAAAATAAATATAATAAAAAAAAATTTAAAAATATTTTTAAAAACGATTACCTACGATAAAGTTTCATATGTAAAATTTATATAACTTTTTAAATTAAAAATAATGCAACCTAAATTACTTCCTGATTCTTCCTCTTCACACCACCCTCTTTCCTGAACTGCAAAAAATCACTCTCAACTCTCACCCACATCTGAATTTCTTTCTCACCCACATCATATCGCATGCGTCGTTCGTGTCATCAACGTGGTTCGCCTCGCCATTTGCGTCATCAACGTCGTCCGCCTTGTTTTTTGCATCATCAATGTTGTTTGCCTCGCCGTTTGCGTCATCAACGTCGTCTGCCTCACCGTTTACGTCATCAACGTCGTCCGCCTCGCCGTTTGCGTCATCAGCGTCGTCTACTATGTGGTCTGCTTTGTCGTCTATGTCATCAACGTCGAATGCGTCATCGTCGTCTGGGTCGCCATCGTTTGCACCGTTCGTGTCGTTTGGGTCGTTGGTACCTTCTAACCCATCGTCATTGAAGGCAGGGAAATTACAAGATATTGTATACAATCCTTAACTCCATTTTCGCACAAAATTCCTTTGTTCTATTTCGCTCCTCAGTAATCTCATCTTGGGCCACAAATCTTATCTCATTGGAGCCCTATCTTTCGTGAAGCAAATTTAGTTGCATCAATGGATCTTCTTCTTCTCGGCGATGCTTGATGTTTTAGGTGACGTGTTGAGTGTCTTTATTCTCTATTTGGGGCAAATTTTGTGGTAGTGAAATATTTCGTGTGTTGGTTGACCATGCCACTCATTAGACAAAATTGATGGCTCTGTCATATCCTAAGTGAAATCTAATGGTAGCAGCAAAAGAATACATAACCTCTTTTGTGAAAATAAAAATAAAAAAAGAGAGGATAGATTTGATTAAGGAAGAGAAGAAAGAAATCAAAATTGAAGAAAGTTAAGTTTTTGACTCCATTATGTTTCTTAAAGCTCCTATAAAAACTATCCTTACTCCTTTCAGCAACATTAACTGCAACGATTGGTGTTTTCTCACTAATTATGTTTGTAGCTAATTATTGAACTCAAGTTTAACATATAATGATAGTTATATTTCAGGGTTAAGGTTATCTTTGGATTAATTGAGCTTGCTGGAAAATCTATAAAGTCTGGTTTTGCTGTTGGAATTCAGAACTACACCCATGTTGAATCTCTAATGATACGTTATTAGAAAGAAGTACCACGTCCATAGTGGGAAACTTAGTAAGACTGTGCTGCTCTCATTACTACAATTTAAATGTACTATGCAACTGGAACAATGACTAGGCATGAAAATTTTAAGGGTTGATGTTATCATTATCTTTTATCACACAACATGAGTTCATTGTGGACTAACCATAAGGGAGTATTTTGTTACGAGCAAGAAATGGATTGTGTGGAAATGGAATTGGGGTAAGTGTTGCAGTAGATCAATATGCTTTTTATGTTGTAGTAGACATATAGTTCAAGATTAATTTAGAGGGATTGAACCAAAGGCACTAGTTATTGTTATTGGAGGCTTCTTTGGCCCAAATTGGTTTTGAATACTACTACTGAATACTTGTACTTCCATACCAAATCCAGACTATTATAGGTACTAAGAAATGAATTTCATAGTTGAACAATGAGCATCATCATCACTAATTAAATAATCTTAAGAATCTTAAGAATGCTATCAAAATTCTTAGTTGAATGAATGATACACTTAGTCGAATGTGCTTAATAAAATATCTCAAAATTATATATTTTAAAGTGTCAACATGTTTGAATTTTTGTTTAATCAAAGATTGAAGATATTTACCTAATAGACACAAGGAAAAGTTGAAGATCGATTTCTTCAAAGCCAACCACTAGCTATAAACGAATCATCTCTCAATTCCTCAAGCTTTGACAAGCTTTAGGATTTTCTAGTGGTGATTTCAAATCACAGGCATGTTCATGACTTGTTATTTTTTCCTTTTTTATATGTTATCATGAAAGAACTAGAACTAGTATATCATTGCACATACACATGTTTTGTTAGTTATGTTTACGATGAGGTTCCTATTAGCATAAAAAATTCAAGAACTGTGAGTGTGTATAAGGTAATTGAATGAGTAAAAGAAAGTTTAGCCACCAATTAGATGTCAGAATGAGTCTTGTTATGAAAGAAAGTTTAGCCACTTATATTAATTGAATGAGAAATAGGTAATTTCAATAAACCTACATCAAGCCATTTATATTAATTAGCCAAGTAGAAACTAACTTTCAATGGATGGTGCTACTCTTTTTTCTTTGAATAATGGATGGTGTTACTCTTCTTTTTCTTGAATGAAGGATGTTTGATACATGTGTTTGCATATCCCAATAGCAAACCAAACACCATTTCTAGGTACTTCTTTACCATGTACCTGGGTACACTATTTTTATTATTTTTGGTACCCTTTAAATGAAGAAACAAACATGCAATTAGTCAGAAACATGCACTTAATCACAATTAATGGAATATATATATATATATATATATATATATATATATATATATATATATTTTGAAAGGAATTTAGAATTTTTTAATTATTTTTATATTTGAGTTATCTATGAAATTTTTTGTAGGTAATTTACCTACGCTGGTTTCGTAGGTATTATCTACAAAAATTTTCGTACGTAATTTATCTACGAAATATTTCGTAGATAACTCAATTATTGGAAGACAAATTTTTTGACGAAAATTTTCGTAGATAATTATGGATGCTCCAATTTTGTAGATAAGTTATCAACGAAACTTATTTTCGTAGATAAAGTTACCTACTAGCTCAATACCTACGAAATTTACTTTGTAGGTAATTCGTAGATAACAACACATTACCTACTGTCAACACCCAATTTCGTCTGGGTGAATGCATTTGTTTTGTTAAATAAAATATAAAAATAAAATAAAATAAAAATATGTTAGGTTTTTAATTTTAATTCTACCATGAAGAAAAGAAAAAAGAACAACAAAAAAAAAAAAGAAAAAGGAAAGAAAAGGAAAATAAGAGAGAATCTAATTTGTTTTTAACTATCACACCCTTTTCATAAGCCCAAATGTTTTATACATATTTTCACCCCACTGTTTGCTATTTACACTCTTCACATGACATGTCAGAAAAGGACGTTTTATAATTTCTGTTTTTAGAGAAGGGTATAATATTTTGAGCAATATTTTTTATAATAATTTGAATAAATATCTTGCATTTACGCTTATGTGATGTATCTCATTGATTTGTCAGTCAGAAAAGATATTATTTTAAAAAATTAGAACCAAATATTCCCGATAATAATGCTTTTAGAGAATGGTACGATTTTAATAGTTAAAAGAAAATATTCCTAGTAATAATTAGAATCAATTGTATGAATAATATGTTATGATTTGATCACGATCTTTATGTGACGGAAAATATGATTTTAGTTATAGGCAATATTTCGTTAATAATTATAATCAACATCGTGCATATTATGCGACTATTTAATTTCTATAATATGTTTCATCAGGACCAATTCCTTCTTCATATATTTTGTTATAATTAAAGACTAGGATTTTAGGGGTACCCAAGGTGCCTATATAAACACAAAATTTATCCAATGCAAGACACAAATAAAAAATTCGAAAAATCTCTCTTCTTTTTTATTACCAGAGCATACACACAAAAGGGGTCACCTTACTGTCCATTTGGTCAGTTTTGCTCTATTCGTGTCCTGAAAGGTAAACTCTCTTTGCTACTAAAAATTCATGATTCTCTTATAATATCAAATGTATGATCGATTGACCTGTTGTATGATTAAATATTTGGGGTTCGTACGTTAAATGATTTTGGGTTTGTCATTGATATGCTCAACCCTTCTCTTTCCCTTTATTTGGAATGTCATTTATCTTATAATTAAAAAGTTTCTTTCGTAGACTTTAATTCTCCCTAAAAAAGATAATAATAAATAAAAAAAAAGATAAAAAAATTATATTATTTCTTTTATATAAGTATTGAATATCATGTCAAGTCTCGGACTTGCTTGATAATAAAAACATTCCTTCATAGACTTTTAATTCTTTTTAAAAAAAATAATAATAATAATAAATAAAAATTATAAAATCATTTTTAATATCATGTCAAATCTTATATTTGCTTCATAACTAAATCTTTTATCATGTAGAATTTCGGGTTCTCTTGATATTAATAATATATATATATATATATATATATATATATATATATATATATATATATATATATATATATATATATATATATATATATAAATTTAAAATTTAGAAAATAATAATAATAATATTAAACAGCCTTTTTACAAAGAACTACGTTATCCTTGATTTTCCAAATGGAAATACGTAGGAGCGAGGTGCAATCCTCGTCGGGTTAAAAAAATAAAAAAATAATTTTGTTTTAATCTTTAATATTTTTGTATGTGTTTTTTTTATTTTGTTTGATTTTTTTGCGAATAACAAATATTCCAAACATCAAAATTCTACCTTGCACACTTAATTAAAGAGGGAACCGTCTTAAGACGGGCGGTGGTGGGTGCTAATACCTTCCCCACACGTAATCGACTCCCGAATCCAAATTTGGTTTCAAAGACCATTCTTTTAAGGTTTTTCTATAGTTTTCCATAATAAACTATGGTGGCGAGTCCTTTATTTTTTTTAAAATTATTTTCGCCATCCCGCTGCGATCTCGGTTGCGACACCTACGAAAAAAAAACGGATTACCTATGAAAATTTGGCGTAGATAATAAGCTGATTTCATGTAGTGGGCTTACCAATCCTTCTTACGCAACCCTGCACAGGATGTTGGAAGAAATTTATTGGCAGGAGGACTCAAAATGGATGAAAGACTCATCAACTATATAATTTTATGGATTTTATGTCCCAAAGGAACCAATCATGCCTAATGCTCAAAGGCTGACCTTCTTATAATGTATGGGATTTTAAATTGTGTGCCCATAAAATAGTCAAACTTAATCCTTGACACTATGCTAAAAGCCAAGAGGTATTCACAATATCCTCTACCATATTCTCTCTTAATTTCAAGGATTTGCAAATACAAAGGAGTTGACACAACTGGGGAGCTTTGTCAAAGCACAATCTGTGCAAATGAGATTTCTGAAAGCTCTCTCAAATAGTTAAACCTTGTTCCTCTTGGTGATACATATGTCCATAGAGACGATATGCCAAATTATGAAGCTGAAGATGAAAAACTTCCTCCTGCTAATCCTATACCCTCTGTTGTACCGAATGTTGGATCGTCCAGTGGTGCTGGATCATCTTTCTCCCTAGAAGACAACATAGTAAACATGAAAAAAAGGCTAGAAGAATTATTTCTTCTCTCTAACTCACGTCATGAAGAAGTTGTTGGCTTAATTAGGGGGACAGATACTAGATTTTCTCATTTAGAACATAGGTTTGATGAGGAATTCACTCATGATGATGACATGAGTGCAAAATTTTAGGGGGAGGACTTCTTTCTTACTTATGATTTGCCACTATTTGTACTTTCTTTTAATTATGAATGATGAGTGATTAAGTGTTTCATTTTTCTTTTATGATATAAAGGTTATCTAATTTAGGGGGAGCTTTAGCCTTTTCTCAAATAATCAAAAAGGGGGAGAATAAGTTTAAAGAAAACATTAATTTATCTTAACCATTCTCTTTGTAAGTCTCTCAATTGCAGGAAACAATAAGTACTTTAAACATATTTTGATCATCATCGAAAAGGAGGAGATTGTTGGCAAAAAGAAGGAAGCCTAGTGATTTTGGATGATGATCAAGCAAGAATGAAGACAAAATGTTAAATGTTTAAAGTTATCTTGTAAAATAAATTAAGTGTGTTGTAGAATAGTTTTACTTAACTTAGAATCAGCAGCATAACCTTCGTTTCCCTAAGTTTTCTCATTTTTGAAAAAACTATAGTGATAATCGATTATCCTGTTCAAAATTTGTTTTCAGAAAACCTACTAGAATAATCGATTATCCTTAGTGATAATCAATTATCCTTGGCAGTTGGAACATGACGTTTCAGTTTTTAACCTAATTTTCGAAACCCCTATTTAAAGAACTGCAGTTCAACTTCGAGAATACCTTTTTTAGAAGCTAGAGTGCTAGTGTTGTGACTGCAAAGAGAGTTCTCTGAGTGTTCTCAAAAGAGCTTTGAAAAACCTAGTGTGGGTAGAGCGATAACTTTTCCTAAGAGGGTTTCTAGGAGATTAAGTGTTGTTGTTGTTGCTAGGAAAGCTAGGTCAAGTTCTCTGTGTGATTCAGAGAAAGGTTGTTCATCTTTTGGGTCTTCAAGAGAGGTGTTTTCTTTTCCCTATTCTTTTGTTATTTGATTGTAATTTGATATTTGTTAGTGATTGAGTTAATCTTTTTATTTGAAGAGATTAACAACTGGACATAGGATCTTTTGACCTGAACCAGTATAAATACTTGTGTTAAATCTCCTTCCCTATCTCTTTATTGTGTCTACTGTTGCATTTAAAGGAACCAATTTTTAAATTAATCGGTAAAATTTCAAAAAAATTTAAAATATTAATTTTAATATTAAAAAGCAATTCACCCCCTCTTGGTTTTTGTCCAAACGCTAAACATTCTGCTGCGTGATACCAACATACATGACCATTAGATGACTAGAGAATGTGTGCACTAATTTTCTTCGAATATGAATAAATATATGTATATGTTTTCAAATAATGCGTGTTTAATAAGTTTAAGTAAAGAACAACAAAGCAAGAAAGTCAAGAATAGGACTCTGCAGATTAAAGACTACGATAATATATTTTGATCATTGAAGCAACAACATTACAATGGTTGAAATTCAAATTGTGGAATGACTGAAAACGAAAGAACTCATAATTCATAGGATGCAATACACTCTAATTAATTATCGAGAACTTTAAAGGTTAAGAACGATAAAGATATTTGAAGATATCTTAATATATGAAGATATTATGAATTAACGGTCAAATGGCATAGCGTAGCTATATATATCAAGACCAAGATGAAGAAGAATACAAAACAAGAGAGAAAAAAAGAATCAAAAATTTGAAACTCTGTCAAATCCATTCCTAAAGAGAAAAGAGGAACAAAATACTTCGTGAGCTTATATTGTTATATACATGTTGTTAGACAGTGATATTAGGTTGAACGAAACATTTGTAAATCCTTCACTATGTGCAACGAACCCTATGAGCATTATTATAACTCTCCTATGGGAAAGATGATTTGATTATTGTAATTGTGAGTTCTTGATCTCAAGGGGATATTTAGATGTTATACCTAGAAAGATTAAAATCATTGTAACCTAGAGAGGTTGATACTCATTACTAGTCAAGGTGTCAATTAGTGAATTTGTTAAGCAGGTGGCTTACGAGATTTGGCATTGCCTCAGGTGGAGGTGAACCAATATACATCCTTGTGCGCATTCTTCTCGTCCTTACTTCTTACTTTAAATGTATTTGTTTAATACATCTACATGAAAATATCTTCAAATGTCTACAAGCTCTATTCAACCCCCACACTTTCTAGAGCAAATAAGACTAGCAACCAAGTCTTTAATACACAATGTTTCCTTCCATACATTAGTTATTCCTTGATCTTAGTTCCCCAACATTAGAAAAAATTTCCTCTAATGCCATCATTGATTGTATTGATTTAAGAGGAAGATGGGTATCCAACATTAAATCACATGAAAAGGAAGTTTTGATGATGATGAATTATGAAAAAATAGTTGGAATGCAAAAAAACATCTTGAAAGGCTTGTAGAAAATTGTGTTGGAGTCTTGGAAATATGATTTCTATATTTAATAAGTGTAAGAAAGAGTTTTAATGATAAGTGGAAGATAGTTGCAATGCACTTACATAATTAATTCCTTGAGGACTTTTGAAATTCTCGTGAAAAATACGAGTAGTCTAGATTAATCGATTATCTATGTCAATAGTCAATTATCACATAAGAAAGGACTTTATGAATCATGAATGTTCTGGAATAATGAATTATTATATGTCATAAATGATTATGCTTACCTAATTTGAAATTGGCTTTTTTTTTTCTGAAATGGGGCAAAAAGCATTTTTCTTCCATAAATTGAGTAGAGCTCTATGTTTTCAAACATAAAATTTGATTATGAAAATTAGCTCTATGACAAGCATTAGTTAACCTAGTTTTGAAAAAGTAGCTTTTAAATTTCTTCAAGTGTGTTCTTGAGTGATAAAGTGTTGTTGCTGCTACTAGGATTTTGAAGCTTTCTTCATCCCTTCCAGTTTGTTAAGGGAAGTGTTCCTCATGTCTTGAGGTTTTCAAGAATGGTGTTTTTCATTCCATGTGATATTTCAAGGAAGGTGTTTTCACCCCTTATGGTTATTAAGGGAGGTGTGGTTTCATTTCTTGTGGTTTTCAAGATAGGTGTTTTCTCAACTTGTGTCTTTTCATTTTCTTAATTGTTTTGTTGAATGTTTCACTTTGTATTAGTGGTTGCATTAATCAATTTAAGATAGTAATTTGTAATCAATCTCTTTGAGGTGATTACCCATTGGACGTAGGATCTTTCTTGATTCAAACCAATATAAAATTTTTGTGGGGGACTTTCTTTATTCCATAGTCTCTTTATTTTGCTACTTTTGAGAAAGATTAAACTTTTACATACTTACAAAAATTTTAATACTTTGATATTTATTACTATAGCTTGATATAAACTTATGGTTTATTAAATTTTTTTTTTGACTAGATGAAAAGTTTAGAAGTGGGAACTTTAATTTGAAACTAATTCACCCCTTCTTGGTTTTGTTTAACCTCTTATTTTATCCTACTTGAAAACCACCAAGCTACGCATCTTTATCAATGAAATTCTTTTAGGAAGAATTCGCTAAAGAGGCTAGAATCAACCTCTTCAAGCATGATACAATATTTCCCTACGGTTAACAAAATCATGAAGTGCTCCTTAGATGTTTGAGAGACAATAGAAGAATAATCTTTGAATCTTCATATTCGACTTTGACCTTCATATTCCACGACCTCATCCAAATAGAATTGATCTCATCAAGGTGAGTCTTAAATGTTACCCTCCTTCACACACATTCCAAAGAGTCATACCTTCAACAACTTTGATGATACAAGCAGACTCTAAAAGGGGGTTTGAATAGAGCACATTTTTTTTTTGCATAAAGACTAGACCATTTAGTAGATATCATATATAGATAAAGAATGCCATAACCAATTTATACTAGTTCACCATTAACAATTGCGTTATGTCTAGTTATTCCTTAAAAAACTATGAAAGTGTTTCACTAATCAAACACTAATTACAAGTATACAAGTCATTTCGGGTTATCACTTATAAATCACCCTCTTAGATTAAGAACTCAAGTATTCTTTTTTGTCACTTCTAATCACACACATTGTAAGATGTTTCTAAGGAATAAGGCTTCCTTAAACGGGTGGTTACTTCATAATGTGAATAAGAAAAATATTTCCAACATCCCAAATAACACAAGATTTTCTAGTGTGCTTTACAAACTTTTAACAAAGTAATAGATTAAAATGTATTTCAATGCTTCTTTTGGTACCTTCATTTTGTTTAAATGGTTGCTCGAATTTGATAGCTTGTTGGCAAATTTGGTATTATCTTCATAATTATGATAATATTTAATAATGTAATCCATGAAATTTCTTGTAACAAATTGTTTGAAATAATATGATTTCACTTACTTATGTCTTCTTATGGAAGATCACATCTCCTCTTTAAATCCATGTTGCATAAAACTAGAAATTAATTGTAGTGTGCAATGTAAAATGTCTAATAATAATATTTATATTTCTTCTACAAATGCAGGGTAAGCATTCCTGTTTTCAAAAATGTATTGATTATTTCCTTATTTTATGCTTATAGAAGTAGCATGAAATCGGTAGACTATAAATAGAAGTTTGTGAATTGTATACTATTTTTGAATTGATTCAAAAATTTCTAGTAATGTTTTTTTACCCTAAATGATTGGTTTAATATAGAAAGTTTGTTGATTAGGTTTGTTTATGACTACGAGTTGCAGGTTCGTAGATGGTTTGTCCTATCCTTAAGAGCCTGGTTGAACAAGATAATGATGTGTTTGGTTGTGCTGGGTCTCATATGGCTTATGAGACTGTGGCTACGTAATTACCTTGTGATGTAAGGTCTCTAAGTAGGGGCATTTTTTCATGATAAGTTGTTTGGGTGAGGTGATCATGTTATATGTGTATGCTTTATTTTGTTAAGCTCATCCTTTTTGTTTGTGGTTGTGCGATCATCGTGTGGCTTTGTCACACCGGAGCAGATGTTGTTGTAGATGGTACTGACGAGGCAAAGGCTTGGAGAGGCGGGCTAGCTTTGGGGAATTTTAAAATAACTTTATTCAATGTTTCTTTTCTTTTAAAAGTTGGTTTAATGTTGGAACTTGTAATAGATTATTTTGAATTATCAGTTTTGTTATCATGTTGATGGAGTGATCGAGGTCGTACCCGACCAAATAAAACATTTAAATGCAATACTCAGGTATTAATCAAAGGTTGTCTCCCAGTGACTATTGTTTTCACTCAAAGGTTCCAGATTGCGGTTCAACAGAAGGTGGGGTTTGCAGATTCTAGAAATTCAACATAAGAATAAATTGTAAGTGCAAATTTGATAAAATAATAATGAAAGCAATGTCGATTCCTTGATTCAAAGGAAAATCTACCAATCATAGGTCACAAAATTAATTAACTATCATTACTCTATTGAACTCTTGAAATAATCAACTAAGCGAAGATTAGAACCAAAATTCAATATGCAATTAAGCAAAGCACACATTCATTCCTCTGTAATGGCATCATTAAGCATGATAACAACCTCAAAACTAAATGACCCATTCTGCAAAATAAGTTTAAACATAATTCTTCATCCATTAAGCACAAAAATCGAATCTGAATGAAGAGTAAGATAGACTCTACCATATGAAACAGTAACATCAAGGTTTCAATCCATTCTCCACAAGGAATCAACACATTAAATTGGTGCTCCATGGATTGCGAACCAAAGCTCAACCTTAAACGGAATACAACCATTGAATGATAAGAAAACGATGCAGAAAACATAAAATGGTGCAAAAAACGTGAAACAATAACAAAGCAAGTTATCAAATTGTGAATAGAAGATGAATCATGGATTCAATAAGGTTTCAATGTTAAAAGGAAATTGCCCAAACTGCCAAATGTGTAGGAAACATAAAATCCACAATGGGTGTTGTCAATAATGCTTAAAAACGGAAGAAAATTGTGCTAAAACATCGAGATTCGGGTGGCACCTCCATGGGTAACCATACAAAGCTCCAAAAACGTAAAAATGGAGGGTGGAGAAGATGAAGTGTGACTGCCACACCAAGAATACCTAAATTTTCATGGTCATATCACTATAGACCAACATATTTACAAAAATGCCATTCTGCTACTCAGAATAATTAAAATGCCATTCTGGGTTGAAAATGTTGGCCCAATGACGTGGACAGGTTGATTTACATGGCGTAGACGTGGGAATAATGTGGAAATCATGTGGTAACTCTCTCTTGACCTTAAGATAAATGTGGAAATGATTGCTCCATATAATACCTAAAAATAGTTAGAAACAATAATCAGACCAATAAATGTCAAATTACTCAAAATTCGAAATAATGGCCCAATAAAGCCCAATTGAGGAAAATGCACTAACAAAAGACAATTAAGCATTAAACAATCCTCAAGAATGGCACAAAAAGGCAATGAAATAAGGGAAAATAATGGAGTAATGGGGTTTTAAATTTTCCCACGTTTTGGGATGGTATCAGAATGCTTTCTTTTGATTTTATGCTATATTGAATTGTACCGAAGGTAATATCTGGATGGGATGTTACAATTATAATCAATGCTTTCAATTTAGTGGTTGTCTAGTGCTTTTAGGTTCTACTACACCATTTAGGCCTTGACAAGCTTATTATAAATGAATTTTTTCATGAAGAGCTTGTATAACTTCAACCACAACACTTTTGAGATCTTCTTTGTAGCCTCATAAAATACCTTATTTGACAATGATAAGAGGAGCATCAAATTAGTCTTTTCTTTTATATGTTTCAGACCATGTCTCTATATGTTAAATGTATTCCTAGAAAATGGGGTCTACATGCCTTGCTCTTTAAGAAAAAACCTCATCTAGATTCTACGTAGATTGAATCTATTGTTTCCATTGAACTTCTTGACCTTGGAAGTGATACTCATCTTCTTGCAAGGACTTATCAATAGTATGAAAAAACATCAAAATTGACACTAAACTTGTTATGCTTAGAATGCCAACAAAGAATATTGAAAGAACGTGTCAACTATATTAATTGAATCACACCACTTGAAAACAAAGAACAAAATCAAAGTTCGAAATTAATGAAATGTCTCATATATTCAATAATAAACGATATTACATACATTTTAACACATCTTTGTTTCGTATTGAATAAACAATATTCTAGCTTATAAAGAGCTATAAAATGATTACGAGTTAGTTATATATAGAAAAATAAAATTTAGCTAACAAAATTGATGTATACAAATAACTACTCCCATTTACTATCATAGAGAATGGTATCGATAATCAAGAAAGAGATAAAGTTTGATGAAAGGAGGAGTTACTTATAATAACTGCATCAAAACATAGGAAGAATGGGCATAATTGACGCAATACGATCGATTTTAAGGCACATATTGTAATTAATGTAATTTTCTTTATTTTATTTTAGTTTAACTATTTGAAAAAAGGTGGAAAATATAAATAGGCCATTCAAATGTAAAAAAAAAAGTGTGAAAAATTCTGGTTATGATTCAAAAACTCTATGAAATCCACGAACACGAGAAATGACAACCTAGTGATGAATGCAGCAATTTGGGTCACCGTTTTCATAGATTTCTAGCACTAATTAGTCTTTTGTCCTTGGTAATTTACTTGCAATTCAAGTTCTTGCAAACCTTAGTCTTAATCTTCATTTTCATTTATTCCTTATCCATTTTATCTTTTGTTCTCTATTCACCATTCCATTTTTAAATACAAAAAACACACAAAAAATGATTGTTGAAGAGAAATGCATGAACTCCTAATTAAAATACACATTGAAAGAGAATTCAACGACTTAAATATAATAGTGTCATTAATTCATATCGTAAGTGAGTTATATATCAAGTTTAAGCTAAGAGAGGAATAATAAACATCAACGCAGTTTAATTCATATTCAAAAGCATTAGTTTGCTAGCCCAATTGATAAAAGAATCCAAAACGAGTTGATTTGGTTCACCTTCAAGTACATTAGACCATATCAAACCAAAATCCTTATGAAATAAATTGTTATGCCTAGTAGGACACACTTGTGTTTTATATTCATTCACAAAAGCGGATAGTTCTAAGACAATGTGAGCTTGAGGGGTGTTAAAAGTGTATGAGATTGAGAAGTGGTAAATTAATAATGTCTCATAATACACAAAGTACGACAACCTCGATGAGTAATAGGTCTATGGTGTATCCTTTTACCAGTGCCACTAAAATTGGGAGTCAAACTAGTGGTTAAACCACATTTTCAGTGAACACAACCAGTATTGTTATAACAACCTATGTTGGACCCATTATGAATACAAGAGTAGAACATGTGCTAAATGGCACGAATCGAGGGTTCTCTAACAATCCCTCGAGTAGAAAAATGTTGAAATCCCTCAGGTGAATATTAATAATCATGTTAAGCTACAAGAAAACATCAATTTTGGGATTCAAGAAAATGTAGGTAATTCTAACCCAAGTTTAATAAGAAGTGTCCAAATGCTTAGGAGATGTCAAAAGCGATAAAACAAAAGAAAGAATGTGAATTACATGAGGGATGATTTTGGGTATAAATATAAGGGTTAAATATGTTTTTGGTCCCTTAACTTTAAGATAATTTTGGAATTAGTCCATTTCGAAAATTTAGACAAATTTAGTCGTTCATATTTCAAAATATGTGGATTTAGTCCTTTTAATTAAATTTTGTTAGGTTTATTTGATGTTTCGTACGCATTTCAAGATTGTATTTGAGTTGTTTATATTGTTTGATGCATTTTTGCTTTAATGTTAAGTCAAATACTATTATGAAACGCGCTTGAAATGTCAAATAAACTTAACAAAATTTGATTAAAAGGACTAAATTCACGTATTTTGAAAGATGAAGGACTAAATTGGTTTCAAGTTTTGAAATAGACTAATTCCAAAATGTACTGAAAGTTAAGGGACCAAAAACATATTTAACCCTAAATATAATCCAAATAACATACAAGTCAACCATGGGAATCAAATGCGTAACTAAGGAATAAAGATTAGACTTTACAATCTACCTTGCTTTGTATATCAATTCCTTTGTTTTGTTTTTGAAACTGAATTACCTAGAGGGTACAAAATACCTAAATTCTCTAAGTTTTCTAGATATATTGGGGAATTTATAGTGGAACAAATTGCAAGGTATGAAATCGAGTGTAAAGATTTTTCTTTGAGTGAAAATTTGAAAATGAAATACTTCTCCAATTATGTAACAAAGAGTGTTTTCACTTGGTTTACAACGTTACCTCCCAACTAAATAAATAATGTATCAACTGGAAAGGAATTTCCATAAGTAATTCTTTATAGGATAAACCTGGGACAGCTTAATGGATCTAATGAATGTTAAAAGACTTAATAACAAGAGTATAAATGATTACTTGAGTAGATTTTGACAAATGAAATATTGATGTTTCACTCAAATTGATGAACATGAATTAGTGAGAATGGAATCATCAAGGTTAGAGTTTTCAATACGTAAAAGGTTAGTGAATGAAATTTATCTCAATTGGTAGATAAAGTGAGAAGAATTGCACATATTAAGTATAAGAAAGAAAGGTATTGATGATTTGATAAATGTAAGAAAGAAAGAGTTTCTTATATAGGTACTTCAAATAGTCTACCTAAAATGTCAAATACTGATGAACATAGTGAAAGTGAAGGAAAAGCGGTTAATATAGCATAATTAAAATTAGGACCACCTTATACATGCAAATCGTAAAACAATTGAAGTAAAAGATAATCTGGCCAACTGAATTTATTCATTTTACGTATCAAAAGCTGACCAAATATTTGATGTTTTATTAAAAGATAAACAAATTAAATTGAGAGATGATCATAAACTACCTGTTGGCACAAATAGCTTGGATGATTTGATGCTTAAAGATTTGATGAAGTTTTGATGAAGGTACTTGAAGCCATTGCTTTAGAACACGTTTGAACCATGCTTACATTGATGAAGATGTGAAGACTTGATGTTTCACGTGTTCATCAAGCTTTGTATGCGTGCTCTCTATCTGGATTAATCATGGAAAAAACAAGCTTGAAGATTGTAATACATGTTGTAGACCATTTTTGCATTAATTAGATGTATATGGTCTTAGTTGTGTCTTTTAATTTGTTGAAATATTTTTCAACAGATTAAATGGAGTCTTTTAGTCTGTTGAATGGATTTTTAACAAATTAAAAGATTAGTTGTAGTAGTCTTAATTGAGACTTATTCAATCAATTGATTTATTTTGTAATCGACTCATTCCACTTAAGTTAAGTGAAATCAATCAATTGATTTGAAAATCAATTTGTTGAATTTCGTAACAGTTTGACTATTAAAGCTATATTTTTTAAAAGAGATGTGTGAAGACCATTTTTTTGTGCAAAATCTTCTGGAAACTGTGGAATTCCCTCTCTTTCATGATCATACAGAGTGTAGTTGGTGAAGATTGATCTTGGATCATTCTTGGAGCATTTTGCTTGGTGTTTGAAGCTTAAAAAAAGGTGGTTGTGGTAGACAAGGTTGTGCCACCACTAAGGTTTGGTCTTTCTTAATCTTTTAGGATGTGCCATGTGTTTTTCCAGTTCTGCAAGAGGTGTCTTGTTGTGCTGGTTTGATTCTTGTGTGATTCAAGAGCCATTGTGTGGTGTTCTTTCATATTTTAAAAGTGTAAGGGTGTGAAGTTTGTAAATCTTTTGAAATAGTGCAAAGTTAGGCTCGAGTTGCCTTGACTAACTGGATTAGCTCAAGTCTGAGTGAACTATAATAAAAATCTTGTGCATTGTTCTTTTCTCTAACCCTTCTCTCTTGCATTACACTTTAAAGGTTAAAGAATTGTGATCTAAACCATCTATTTGACATTCTTGTGTGATCTAGTTTTATCTGCAGCGTTGTTTATGTTTGTATAACTCATTTGAACCTATCTTGAATGATCTTTCATATTGATCTTGCTTTAAATCACAAATTCGCATTTCTACATTTTTCCCTATTTTTCAATCAACTATTTTTGTGTTTTAATCGGTTGTTTCTATCAGTAGGAGATTCCTTAGTTGATTATTTGAATACAAAGAAAGAGAAGGATAAAGATGTGGCATTGTGTCCCAGGTGCAGTGTTGTGTCTAGGATGTTGCATATATTGAACCACCTTCCAAGGAGACAAGGTTCCACCTTAAACCATTAATGTAACACCTTAGGTGGATATTACATGGTAAAGCAAAATATCATTAAAGTAAAATTCAAAACATCAGATACCATTCCCAAATGCGGGAAAATTCAAATATTTATCAATGTGCTTTAAGGTAAAGAAAACCATAAATCTCAACATCTCATAGTTACATTATTAAAAGTTTGTAATCCCGAGTAACTAAAAAAAAGATAATCAAAACATATTCTTTATTAAAAATCCCGAGCTATCCCGCCACTCCACATTTAAGCATCACCATCATCACCTGGAATCACATCTGCTCCCGTGTGACAAATCACACGATCATTGCCAAACAAATACAGAAAGGGTGAGCTTAAACAAAAATAAACTTGCATATATAATAACATAAACACCCACCCAAAGGAATTTAACTTAACAAGATTCTCATTCTTAAGGACCTTTATACCACGAGGTACATATGCAACTATAGTCTGACAACCTATATGAGATTAACACATCCAATCATATCGTACGCATACTTGACTATGGCCTTAAGGATATCATATGCTTCCATGAACCTGCCCGCTCGTGGTCCAACCTCTACGAACCACCCCTGCTCATAGTCTAACACGCATGAACACATCCGGTTAAGAACCTCCACACTCGTAAAACCCTCAAGTGTGAGCACATAACATACGAATCTCGTCGCTCGTATCCCTACACAAGAGTATGACCAATATGAGTCTCTCCATCCGTATCAATCATGCATTCAAAGTCAATTACAAACCTCCTCGCTCGTAATACATGCAAGCACATCCCAAACCCAAGGCCATCACAACTAGGCATATACAACACACAAAAAACACAAACTGCCCTTACACTATCGCCCGGTGCAACCTAAGCACCACCATGCGATGTGACGTTGCAGACCACCTAGCGGTTCCATGATGTTGTCGGGTGCCACGCCTCACAGGACACTAGTAACACGAAATTACTGGTTTTAAGCACTCTAGAATAGATTCTAACACACCAATCATCGCAGACACACATTAAAATACCAAATCGCGTATTCATACAATTCAACATGCCTCAAGTTGCAACTCCACAGATCATATGCATTAATCATGTATAAGCACACATACATTCACAACTTTGCCTCATATTAACACATACAAATATTAAGGATACTTCATACCCATAATAACATTCATAACTAGTAGCATCCAGGATACCTTAATGCATGTTCATGTAACTCAATATGACTCAGTCATAATTCCACACATTACATAAGCATCAAATTTATCTATTTATATACATGCATTCACAATTAATGTTATCCCAACATGTGAAATAAACAAAGAAACACTCATGTTCATGGAGATCTCACAACAGAACCCAACCATGCTTCCAACTCATGCCACATTGAACTTACCTCCCCAAACAGTAGCTGCAACCTATTCATTCATCCCAATACCTTAAATTATTTCAAGTTTAACATTGGTACATATTCATAATTCATTCATTAGACTCACCACTATAGAAATTTGCACATTTTATCACTACCACATGTATAAGTCAAAATAAACCCCAACAGAAACCCAACCCACAACACCAACACCCCAAATGCAACACACTATTGCCTAGCGGTGCATTCCTGCTGCCACACGATGCATCATAGTACATATATAAAATTCAGATTTTCCCCACCTATGAAAACTCTTGGAACCCTCTTAAGGCATGACCTATTCATCCAATTGCACGAAATATAAAGTCAATTTGTATTTCCAACATTCATACATATCCAAATAACTCATATCAATACAAAATCATCAAAATTGAAAAAATTATAACATCATGCATTCCAACATGAATATGGAATTTTATAGAAAGCCTCAAAATATCACAAAATGCAACTAAAATATAGAAAATACACAATAATGCTCGTGTCGCCTGGCGGGCCATTATTGTCGTTAGGTAGTTTCTAGTTAGAACCTAGAAAATGGTTCAAACAATATGTGTTGTCTGGCAGGCCAAGAACACCGCCAGGTGGTTTCTGGGCAGAAACTAAGAAACGTGATTTTCAGTACAAAAACGAAAGTGAAAAAGGGTTTCCATGCATTCCACGCACCAAGAATCATATAATTTATGAAATACACATAAGTGCAACTCCCCTTATTTGGAATTCTCGCTCCAACGCAACCTTGAGGTCCTTCTTGCACAAAGTTTGATCTACCCTTGCCTCTAAACATAACAGAACACTTCCTACCCTCTTACTCTCCCTTAGATCCAAACTTGGTGCTCTGACTCGTCCCTCTCAGCTGCCACACGAGTAAACTCTCTTTTTCTTACCTAATTCCACTCTCTCCCTCACTTTTCAGCCCAAAATAAATAAATTAATAATAGAAAACGAAAATAAAATGTTAATGGCCATCAAGTTCCATTACTTGGAGGTTTCCACTCCATTATTACCATGCCTCTACCTCTCTAGCACCTCTTATCCACCTAATTACCAAACATATGCACAACCATCAAGTCATCACATGTTTCATGACATTTCATGCACAATCACATCACACAACCATGCATACATGCAAAATAAAATAAATAATTAAAACATCATGCTAATGGCATACACAATATTCAAACCCAAGACCTTTTAACACCACCCAACATGTTCAACCACTTGAGCTACCATTACTCCTTGTCATGACTTGACAAATTAACTCTTTTAGATGTATCTCCAATTCCACCATTATTGGTAATTAAATATTTATTCTTTATTTAATTTTCCCGGGTCTTATAATTAATGTTATAGGTGGATATCGGAGGCTAAATGGTAAGTAAAGTTCTTGTCAGTGAAGGAGAAATTGTTAACATATCGCCAAAAACCATGCTGAAAATGTTCAAGTTGGGTGAGAAAGACTTGGTAAAAAAAAATTATGGTGACCCATTTCAGCGGAAGGTCATCAAGCTTAATGGGGATTATTACACTTAGCATAACTGTGGGGAGTTATATAAGGGCTACTACTTTTGTTGTTTTCAAATCCCAAGTGTGTTAAAATAGATTAGCCCAGTTAATCAATAAGTTCTTTGATGATAACAAAGTAGTCACTCTACTATATTAATAAGTACCTGGTTAGAAGTGAAGTAGCGTTGGACGACTAAGAGAGAATGTCTAACAAATATAATAAGGTCTAGTAATTGATCAATATTATTTGAAGATCAAAATATATGACTTATGTTGTTGCTTCTATATGCTTAATGATTAATATTAACATATCATATATGTTATCGAAAGCATGAAGTCTAGCAAATGCAAAGGCCAAGTCTTAAGATTAGATGAATCAAATCAATAGACAAGATAAGGTGTTAAATGAATACAAAAAAGGTAAATCATCAGGCTTGAGCATTAAATGACCTAAGTCCTTATATGACCCATCAATCATTGAGTAACACAAGGTGTTACACAACCTAAGTGACCTAAAGCATTAGACGGCTAAAGTGTTAGATGATCTAAACGGTAGAACGAATTGTAACATGTTTTTTTTACTCTACTAAATGCTTTATTCTTTGACTGACCATATGAATTGATATTTTGGTCTAAGTATTCAAAATATAGAATTTATTATACATTAAAAAAAATTATCTTGTGATAGTTACATTCTGGAAGAAGTAAATCAAATAGCCAAGTAATATGAGCATTAAGGAAATTTCCATATTATTGATAAGTCATTTGTTTCATTGATTGAGATATTATTATTGCTTTAGCAATTCAAATGCATAAACATATTCCATCAAGCTTCATTGGTGGGAATTTAGTCTAAAGGTGTAGTAAAAGTTAAAGAACAAATGCATTATCAACTGCTAATGAGAAATAGATATCAGCTGCCAACTATTGTTCTCAAATACTTTGGATTGAAAATCAATTGGAGGACTATAGTATAAATTAGAGTAGCCTCTTTATACTTTGTGACAATAATGCTACTATAAACTTAGCTAAGAATCTTGTCTTACATTCTAGGGTGAAACACATTGAAATTGAAAACATTTCATTAGGGATTATTTCTAATAAAATAATATTTTTGCAAAACAAAAGTTCAATTTTTTTTTGCCATCATCAATTAAAACACTAATGTGTCAATCATTTAGAATTTTGGAGATTAACAAAATAAATCATTAATCAATACACAAAACCACCTCTTTCTCATCATTCAATAACAATTTCAAAATAAATTTCTCTTTCTTCCTCACACACTCCATCTCACTTCCTCTCTCAATCACTCATCGTCTCAATTTTTTCTCTGTTGAAGGTAGAAGTTTTTCTCCTTCTCTACAATCTTTTCTTCTTCTTCTTCTTCTTCTCCTTGATGTATGTAAGTACTTTTGTATGTTCTTCTTCTTCTTCTACCAGATGTAAGTTCTTCTTTTGTATGTTTTTTTTTTGTCATGAAGGAAGGTTTTCTGGTAGATCGTTCATCTGTTTGAGACAACAAAGGTACAATTTTTTCATCTTCTCTCGAACATTTTTTGCTTCTACCAGATTTAAGTACTTTTGTATGTCTTTTTCATTATGATGAATGAAGTTTTTATTCGAGATGGATGACATGTTTGAAGAAGACAACAAAGTTACAAGCTTTGTTTCTTCTCTCAGATCTTTTCTGCTTCTACCATTTTTATGTACTTTTTTATGTATTTTTTCTCTGAGGAATGAATATTCTTCTGTAGGATTTTTTCTACATCTAGAAGATGATAGTAATGAAGGTTTTCTTTCAAATGAATGAATTTCTCGAAGAAGACAACAAAGGTACAATTTTTTCGTCTTCCATACAAAGGTAGAATCTTTTCAGATGAATGAAGGTTTGGAGAACACTAGAAAGGTACGAGCTTTTTATCTTCTAACTTCTGTTGAACTTTTCTTCTTCTACCATATATAATTTCTTTTGTGGGAGATGGATGAACTGTTTGAAGAATGCAACAAAGGTCGGCTTTTTTTTTGTCATGAAGGAAGGTTTTGTGCTAGATCGATGATCTAATTCTGGAACACAACCAAGGTAGAAGCTTTTCTTCTTCTCTGGAATCTTTTCTTCTTCAAACAAATTTTAGTACTTTTGTAAGGCTTTTTTTTGTGATCGATGAAGGTTTTCTTTCAGATGAATGATGTACATGTTTCTAGACAGATGAAGTGTTTGAAGAATACAACAAAGTAGAAGCTTTTGTTCTTCTGTATACTAGATCAAAGTAATTTTGTATTTCTTTTTTGGTCAGTTAAACAAAGGTTTTATTTTAGATGAATCAAATATTTAAAGATAATAAATTTTATTCTCTACAAGTTTTACCTCTTCTACAACATGTATGTATTACTTTTATTTGAAGGTTTCATTTGAAAAAATTATTATATTATGATTCAATCTAATGTTACTTTTTCTATTCAGAATGTTTAGTTTGAAAAAGTTATTTAACTTAATTATTTATTATGTAGTCAACTTTAATAAAATGTGTGTAAGTGCAAGAATTCTCTTTACTTGCCAAGGATATGCAATCAATGTGAATAATCATACTATACACTTGTGACGGTTGAAAAAGCCATGATGACCATTTATATTTGTGAATCTATAACTTTTTATTAAAAATATTATTTTTTTTTGTATATTTATTGACTTAACCATAATCTTTGCTATTTAATAACTCGTGTAAGTGTTAGATATGCAATAAAAAAGACTTAGTGAGATATTTCCACAATAGTGAACTTTCAACTATTGTGCTCCATGGATCGCTAGGCGAAGTTCAATCCATATTGGTGATAATAACAACGTTTGTGAAGATAGGTCATGGTTTGAAAAAGTTTAGTGCCCTGCATTCATTAAAGGAGAAGGGTTTTGTTATTTTCAAAGTTGAGAGTGAAAAAAACAAGCATCCATGTAAAAGTTCCTTATAATTTACCATTATTTAAATATTTGTAATTTATCATCTTAAAATATCAAGTAACCTATCATTTTTTATTTTATATTTTATATACTTTCGGAAGAGTCATTAATTAAATTTTTAAGAACTTTAATGAAAGGAATGGATAAATGTTAATATGAATTTTTATATCACATTATATTCTTTAATAATATGAACTAAAGTCTATGTATGAAATTAATGGATAAAATTAATTATTAAAAATTAAATTGAATAAATATTACAAATTAAATAAATTAAATAAATAAATATTACAAATTAAATTTTTACCGACATTAATGCTTATCATATTCCAAGATTACAATTTCATTCAATGTAAACGTATTCCAAGATAATATGACATTTTGCACTGCTTAAAAAACATTGCAAAATCTTTTTGTATTACAAAATCTTTGCCAATTCCAACTCATGAAAACACATCTTCCGATGAATAGGTTTTTAAATGTAGTCGTAATAATATAAATTTTAAAAAATAATAACGGATAAATTCTTTAAAAGTATGTATCAATTTCTTTTATTAAGTAGTATTATTATTTTACTTAATAAAGAGAGTTTAAAATCCACAATCATGATGGCACTACTCAAGATATTGTTCCATCTCTTATAGGCTTTCATCATTGAACTTTTTCTGGTTCCAACATTTCAACACGTCATATTTATATTCATAAAATACATTTTTCCAATTTATTACCAAAACCATTTACATTACCAAGTTTGTGATCATCATATGTTTCAAATTTTGGTTGAATATTGCATTCACTAGTGCAGTAAGGGCTTTTTGCCCCGGTTATTTTTCTCATTTTGCCTCGGGTCTGGAACCGAGGCATATTGGGGTGAGGCCAAAAGGTACCCCTTTTGGCCTCGGTTGTTACCCAAAGCCATAGAGTCCCTTTTATGCTTCGGTTCTAAATGAACCGGAGCCATATGGTTCCTTTTCTGCCTCGGGTCCACGAGAACCGAAGCCATATGGTAAAAATATTTTTTAATTAAATTTTTCGTAGCATAGCACGCTCCTCTGTTCATCATCATAAATCGTTTTCTCCTTGTCCTCAGGATGATTACCATTGACAAAACCATTTAATTAACAAACAGAAATCAAACACACAGAACCATCACAACATCACTCCTACATTTCAAATCACCAACCACCTAAAACACATACTGACTTTTATTCTGGCACGGTGTTTGATTAGGAACACACAGCACATCCGTCCCCGTTGGGCAGCAAGAAGGATTCGTAACAGTGAAACCTGAAACAATGCAAGGAGCGTTCATTCAGATTGTTTCAATATAAAGACGAAGGGTAGAGTTTAAGAAAATAGAAATGAACCATTAGCAACGACTCCAAGGTTTTTGGTTGTGTTGTTTACAAAGATGAATCTAGAACCATCATCACCAAAAGGCGGAGAGAGTTTTTGAAAGAGCATCATCTGCCAAAAGAAGTCCCAGTTGTTTCCTTTCGGACTGCAGCTGGCATTTCCCCTGCTGTTTTAGCCACATTATCTCATGTTGCACATGCTGAATTTCCACCCCTAGTTGCTCCAACTGGTGAGTCTACAAAACTCCCTGTGGTGATGCCCCTTGGTACGGCAATGGCTACTTGTGCACAGTTGACGCAGGTTAGGTATGGTGAGAAAAGTGACAGCCTTGTGACATGCCGAGACACAGAAGTTCCTGGATCTGTTGCGGTGCGACCTAAGCGAAAATTGGACCATGCTTGGATGGTTTATTTATCGATAAATGATGACCTTTATGAAGGAGATGCATCCCAGGTGTGTGAGGCTCTCTTGACTCTACTGGTGGAAATCGGGGAGAAGAAGATGCATGAGTTTGCAAAGAAAGATGAATGAAGCATTCCAGTCTTGTTTTGGATATGGAGAAGGCAGTTTCTATCACTGTCGTCGTTTCCCAGGTTCCTCTCTCCGACGCTCTCTCATTGCTGGTTGTGCAGCCATTTTTGCCGCCGCCATAGCCCCCTCTCAGAACCCTTGGCTCCGAACCTAGGGGTTCCAAGTTAGCGTCCGAAACGATGGTCTCTCCCACATTCGTGATCGCATTCGAGCATCGAGCTTCGCATAGCAACGTCGGGGAGCTTTCCGGCAAGCTGAGCAACTTTGGCGCGTTTCAGTTCTCCATCGGGAATGACGGCTCCGGTGACTTGTTGGATTTGGACGAAAGTTCGACAGTGCTAGAAGGAACTAGAAGCTCTAGTATCGCTGAGTTTTGGGACAAGTCTGGGTTCGCAGAGAGAGATGGAGAAGATGTAGCGGCGCGAGGAAGAAGTAGAAGGGTTCGCGTTTTTGTGCCCTAATTAAATTATATGGTCTCGGTTCAATTAATAATCGAGACATATAGCCCTATTTGGCCCCGGTTCAGTGCCACCCGAGACCAAAGACGTAACAGTTAGTGGCATTTTTGAAATTTCTAGCCACGTTTTTGGCTTCGGGTCTGTTCAACCGAAGCATATAAGCGCCTTTTGGCACCGGTTTTTTTTTTAACCGAATCCTATAACCCTTTTGGCTTCAGGTTTTTCTTGAACTGAGGCATAAAAGTTACCTAGAATTGCAAAAATGCCACCGCGCTGTTATATGCTTCGGTTCCTTGCCAACTGAGACCTATAAGGCGAGGTAAAAATGCAATTCTGCACTAGTGATTACTAGAGATAGTGAAACCTCTTCTTGCTTTGTGTACTATTATCATTTTCTCAAGTATCATTTGGAGAAAGGTATTCACTCAATCTCTGTCAAAAACTTTTCACCAAAACGTATATTCAATAAAGAAGTATAGTTTTGCTTTTGGTTTTCTTTTACAAAATTATGTTTTTTATCCTTTCTTTCCATCTTTCATGAATGGCAGTGTCTTTTTCAATGTTTTTAAAGTTTTAAATATTGTTGATGTTTTGTTGATGCATTCCATGTTTGCAATAACTTTATCAGAAAAATCTTAATTGACAAACCAGAGTGTTTATGTTATCTTCTTCTTTTTATCATTAGGGTTTTTCATGTGTGATCAGGGTTTGTTGGAATTCAAATTTAGGTAAATATTTTCAAAATAATGAATTGCCAACTATTGTTCTACACGGACCAAAAGGCCAAATACCATGCAAGTTGTTGATAAGAGCTAAGTTTGTCAAGATAGGCGATGGATGGAAAATGTTTTATGATGCTCATGGGCTAAAGGAAAAAAAAAAATATGTCCTTATTTTTTAGGTTGACGATGAAAAGACAAACATGGATGTGAAAGTGTTATATAACCTGCCTGAAGAAATTTATCATCTGTAGTGAAACCATCCATGAACTTCACTTTATATTAATTTGCATTTATTTTGTATTTGTATGAAAAAAATTTATTTTTATGTTATATTATGTTTATGTCCTTTCATTTAGAAGTTTACTATACATTTCATTTAAAAAATTTATTTTTAAAACAAAAAAAAAATTTGAAAAGTTATTACTTGTAAAAATAACGATATCTTTTAGAAATAGCAAAATTATTTAAAATTGGAAAAGTAATTATTTTGAAATAAAACTTAATAATATTTTGAATTTCATCAATGTAATTAATGCCACACAAAATTGTCATATCATTGTCATTTCATTTTTTTGTAATTCAATATTTTTTAAATATAATTTGCAAAATGATGAAGAAATTTAATTTGCAATAATGATTAACATTTTTGTATTCCAATGTATATGATGATTTACATTGCTTAAGAAATTTTTTTCATCTTCCAACACATTTTGCAGGCAACTAATGCCACACCCAAGCCAGAAATGATTATCATTTCATATCAAATTAATTTAAATATTTATAAATTTATTTTTATTACATATTTTCTCTACTTCTACAAGAAGTTTTGATGACTATTGAAAGGTTATCACATTTCCATACCTATTTTCTATGTTGCACAAAACCTCTTATACATTTTCTACAATTATCAAACCTTTTGAACAAGACTTTTCACCAGCTAAATGGGATTCTTACAGACCAGCCTTAACAAAAGGTATGCACTTCATCTTTGATGGTTTTGAAAATTAGGGTTTCTCTATTTATTTCATCTCTGGAGAAAGACAATCATTTTGGAGAAAGTCGATTGTAGAAACATCTCTTTCTTCAACATTATTTTTTTTTAAATTAGGTTTTTCAAAAATTCTTACGCTTTAGTTTTCTTCTTCTATTTTTACATCTCTACAAACATTTTCCTCGCCCAAACATCTTTAAGATTTTGTTTCATAGTTTTGTCTTTGAATGCTTTTTACCTTTGTCTTTGCAGATCTGTAGTGTTTCCACAATAGTGTTATAATGACTACTTTACTGAGGAAACCATTATGTCAAAACTGCATCTCAAGATCTCTTAGTTATTTTTAAATATTGTTTTTCCATGCTTTCTGTTCAACATGACTAATTTTGAATCGTTTCCCATTTTTATGCAACCTTTGATTACATGCATTTGAACATATAATGGCTTTTGACCTTTATAGTTTTCACAAAAACATGTTATTGAAGCAATAATGTTTATTCGGCTCCATGCATTGTCAACTCATGATTCTCAAAATTTAAGAAAGTTTTCCCTCTTCCCAGTCTTCTTTCTCATTAATTATGGCATATTAAGAAAGTAATTATTTTTTGTGTCTAAATGCAGTGTCATATATCTATGTGCATTTCAACCCAAAGCTTGCTACATCTGCATAATTAAATCCTTCTACCATCAATTTTTTGTATTTTCATTTATAATTATAATTATAATTTTCTATTTTATTACATTTATTTACCTAATTTCTTGAAGAAGGTTTGTAAATGGTTTGAAAAGTTCTCACCTTTTGCAAAGTTTAACTTCCACAAACTTTTGCCTTTCGAGGCATTAACTATGAACAAATAAATTACGTTTTTATTTTCTAAATGCATAGTCATGTATTTATCTTTTCAACATTTCTACATAAAGCATATTATGATTTTTAATTTTGTAAAAATTTACATAGCTTCTTGAAGAAGCTTTGTAAAATGTTCAAAAGTTCTTACATTTTTCAAAGTTAATCTTCCACGAAGCAATCTCTTATTACTTAGAAATGAAGAAACTTTTTCTCTTCCAAGTTATTTATTAATATAAAGAAAGCAATTACTTTTGATGTCTCAATGCACTATCCTATATATATATATATATGTACATTACATAATTTTTAACTTAGCTTCTTGAAGAAGCTTTTACAACTTGGAATACCTACTTTCAACACATTTTTTTTTCTAATTCTGAAAGCATTAATTATGAATTTACTTTGCATGTTCCCACAAAATGAATTGATGTTAGAAAGAATATCAAGAATTTCTCATAATATGAATAATAGTTATACCAATAACTACAAATCAAAAACTTCTCACTTTCTTAAGAATTAATTTACCTATTGACGCTTGCATTAATAATTATTACATTAAATACAAATACTACCAATGATGTTTTGTGGCACTCAATGCACTTTCAAGCATTACCGTGTTATCTATAGGCAGTGACGGATATTGACCACAAAATTTGGAAGGGCCAAAGCAATTTAATTATTTGATTATTATGTTGGATCATTAGTATAATGCTTTAAAAAATAACTCCTCTAATTGGACAATTTGATCATTATGATGAATCGTTAGTACAATACTTCAAAATATGTATAGAAGTAAAATCTATCTTGTTTTTATCTTTACAAACAACTTCTCTTCTATCATTTTTAAAGAATGAATCTATGGTTTTATTCTTCATCAATATACTTTTAAAAAAGTTAATATTAAAAAATAATTTATCATAATCTAATGAAAAATTGAGAGAAGTAATTATTAAAAGAAAAATATATTATAAGCAAGTCACAAAATCGATTTGAAAAAACACATAATACATTATTTTTTCCTCTATATTAAAAAAAATGAATATACAAAGGTTCACAAAATAAAAAATAATATTAATAACTATTAAACTAATAGTTTATTATCAAGTGAGACAAGAGTGTTACCTTTTTTACTTCAAGGAAGAAAGAAAACAAATGACAAATGAGAGTAAAAGTAATGAGTTTGTGTCTAACTTCTTTTTTTCTTCAAAAACAAAAAGAAAACATATGAGGCTAAAAGATGAGTACAAGTTTGAGAAAACCTAAAAAGACAATGAAAAATAAAATAAAAAATGTCTTAATAAATATTTCTTTTAATTACTTTTTTGGTTTTTGTTTCCAAAAATGTAAGTCCCTCCTCTAGTTGATTTAGTCTCAATTTGATTTCGATTTTTTAGTCAAAATTTGACATTTTTTTGACAAAAACAAATATAAAAAAATAATTAAACCTAAATATTTATACTATTTATTATATTCAATTTTATGTTTTATTATTTATTAACATTAAATATTATGATTTATAAAAAAATTAAAAAAAAAACACAATTTAATTTCTATCAATTTTTAAAATATTACTTATAATTTAAAAAAAATCAAAATTTTAAAAATATATATAATTTTAAAAAAAAAAGCAAAAGTATATATATAATTTAAAAAAAATCAAAAATATTTGGAGGGGCCACGACCCTTCCCGCTCCTTGTACAATCCACCATTGTCTACAGGTTCAAATTCAACACTTCTTCCAAATCTATCCAGATACAATGCACTTCAAATATTTCTACATCATAATTGATTTAACATATTATAACTTATATTTAATATCAATTTAATTTTTTTAATTCAATATATTTGTAAACGCTTCAAAACCTCTCAATTTACCATACTTATTTCTTATCTTCCACCATCACCTAATGTACATTTAATTATTAAATTAATAGTCTATATTGTCCACCATTGGAATCTGAATTTTAAATAATTGAATTTGAATTTGAAACTTACTATTTTTACATTTTTTATGTACAATGCCAGTAGATGAGAATAGAAAAGTGTTGTTATATATCATAATTTGGTATTGGGTATATGATATTTTTAATTCATGAGTTTCTGAATTTAAATTTTCTAAAAAAATTTCAATTCCTATGTTTACAATTATTAAAAAATTCATATATTTGATTTTGAATAAAAAAAAATCATATATTTCACACTATCTATCTTAATTATTAACATAATTACTACAATCATAACTATAATTCTATCAAATAATTCTATTTCATTTTAACATTTTTTAAATATTAATGTTATGATTATTATTATTAATATTTTTATTATAATTATAACCTACTATTATATTATATTTTAATTTATTTCCTTAATTTTTTTATCTTTACTATTATTATTGTCATTATTACTATTATTAATTTAATAATTATTTATATTTTACTCAAAATTTATCTTTAATTATTATTACTATTATTATTTAATCAATCATTATATATTTTAATCAATTATTATTATTATTATTAATTATAATGTTAATAATATTAATTTTGTTTAATATTATTATTTAAATTAATAATTATATTTTAATCAATTATTGTTGTTTATGATTACTGTTTAGTTATGAATTTTATATTTATATTTTCACTAAATTGAAAATTTTTATTACACTTCATTATTTTACTTATAGAATTTATTGTAATATTAAATCACTTTTTTAATTATAATAATATCAAGTTGTAACATTCCATTTAATAAATAAACTTAATTAAATGAAGGTTTAATTACTCAGATGATATCCACTTTGGTACATGTGTGTCAATTTGGGACCCGCTTTTAAAAAAGTATTAATTACATCCAAACTTTTGAAGAAGTGCTTCAATTAGGTCCTTTTCAGACGGAGTTAGTCAACATGCCATTTGTCAGTCTGTGGTTTTTGTGATTTTTTTAATTTTAAATTTTTTTTAAATTTTTTGAAAAAAAAATGCCACGTGTTAGATCCCTGTGTGTAACACGTGGCATTGTCAGTGTCACGTGACATTGCAATGCCATATGTCAGTGTCACTATTAGATGTCATTGTGTTGATTTCGATTTAGTCATTGTATATGTCTTTTTGTTTCAATCTAGTACCTACCTACCTACTTATGTGTATCTGATTCAATTTTGTCCCAATTTTTTTAATAATTAAAATCCATTTTTTTATAAAATTAAGAGTAATTAACTATAAAATTTTTACAAAAATTAAGTATTTGATATTTATATTGTTTCTCTCAATTTCAGACCAAATTTATTATTTGTATAAAATTTTACTAATATTTTTTATTAAAAATGACTTTTTAACATATTACTTTATTAATTATTTTTTTATTAAGTACTCATGTTTTGTTAATTATTATTTTTTTTCCAAAATAGAACAATATTGTCTCTTACTAATTTTAAACCAAAATTTTTATTTGTCTGAATGTTATACTAATTTTTTTTTATTAAAAATGATTTAATAAAATGACTTTTACCAATAAATTTTAATATAAATATCAAATACTTAATTTTTGTAAAAATTTTATACTTAATTACTTTTAATTTTATAAAAAATGGATTTTAATTATTAAAAAAATTAGGTCAAAATTGAATCAGATACACATAAGTAGGTACTAAATTGAACAAAAAGACATATATAGAGACTAAATCGAAATCAACATAATGACATCTGATAGTGACACTAACATGTGGCATTGCAGTGCCACGTGGCACTAACAATGCCACATGTCACACACAGGGACCTGACACGTGGTATTTTTATTTTTATTTTCAAAAAATTAAAAAAAAAATTTAAAATTTAAAAAAATTTAAAAAAAATAAATAAAAATTCAAAAAAACCATAGATTGACACGTGACACATTGACTAACAGTGTTAGTCAACTCCGTCTGAAAGGGACTTAATTGAAGCACTTTTTCGAAAGTAGGGATGCAATTGATACTTTTCTAAAAGCGAGTACCAGATTTATACACCTGTACCAAAGTGGGTATCATCCGAGTAATTAAACCTTAAATGAAATACCACATATGATATAATATAAGGAGTCATAGAAAAGGAGAGGAATATATCTGTATCAACCATTACAGTTATCCAGGAATAGACTAGGAGAAAAATACTAGGCATACCAAGATGCCATGAACATAATTAAAAAGGTTCCAAAGGCTTGCTCATAAGTAAGGGATTACAAAATAATGAAAACTCTTCAAAAGTGGGCTCAACAGTGACCCCAACACCAAACCATGCCCAACTAAGTTGCAACATTCTCGTCGCCACTACGATCACCAGGAGTTCCCATACTTGCTCACAACAAGGGATTAATGATCATTGCAAAAAGGAAAAATCACATAAGAAGACAAACACAAGCAAGAAGGGTAAGCTAAACTAAAAGGTTTTTATCATACAATTAAGCATGCAATTTAAAAGTCAAGAATACATAAATCAACCAAGCATGTGATACTCAATTATCCGAATACATATAATCGGTCGGATTCACTAGATGCTTGCACTTGTGGTAGCCTTTACTGCTCTGTAGAGCCATTGCCAATGGGTTTCACCATACCACGCACAAGGTTAGCCTTCAAACATCTAAGGTCGTTATCCTGCCAAAGACTAGGGCTTCCTACTATTCTCACCACTTGAGTCAATACGCTCTACGTGAGACTAACTGACTCTTTAGAGTTTCAAGATGCAATCCTTACTTGAATCCTTACCTAATTATATGCTCTCAAGCATCACCACAAAACCTTACTAAGAGGTTCGTGAAATTACGTCCATCACATAAGGCACCACCATAAGATCTCACCAAGTGGTTCATGGAATTATGTCCATCATATACGGCACCACCATGAGATCTCACCAAGAGGTTCATAGAATTACGTCCAAATCATACCATAGGTTTATCATGCATATCACTCTCATGCAAATATACAACCAACCACCCAATCATGTTTCTTATGCATGCTCATACCAAGTTTATCAATTCCAGTCCATACCATCAGATAGGGTAATCCAACTAATTATACAACCAACAATCCAAACAAGGAAGAGAACAACCATAGAGCAAGTTCCTGCACTAGTCTCGCTCAAGCCATGGGCCCTCGCTCAGGCGAAAGAGATCTTTCACTCAAGCTACAGGCTCTCGCTTAAGCGAGATTGCCAATAGAGAGCCCTGCTGGTTTCGTGAGTTCTCGCTTGGGTGAGACCTTCTCACTTGAGCGAGACTGCTCTTCGCCCAAAGGTGGGGTCTCTCCCTTGAGCTGCAATTGAAGCGAAACACATCAGGCTCCCACGAGTTCTCGCTTAGGCGAGACCCTATCGCCTGAGCGAGATGCTTCATCGCCCAAAACAAAAACTCTCCGCCTGAGCGAGAGCTCGAGCAGAAACCAGGGTAAGGTTCTGTTATTCTCGCCTAGGCGATACAAGCTCGCTTGGGCAAAAATACCAGTCCTCGCCACTGTTCAAACAGACAGCAACCATACCTTCACTATCAAACAACATTTTAAGGTTTTCCAGGTAACCACAGCAACATACAAGCCAAATAAGCCCAAAGTAAAGCTAAAACAGGCGAAAAATAGTAAAACTATGTGAACCCTAACTACCCTTACCTAGACAGATGCTAGCGGAAAGCACATGCACTTAATAGAGGGTTACCACAACTCTAGGAACAAAGTTGTGAGCTAGAAATACTAACACCAGAACCAAAAAATGAGGTTACTAAGAGAACTTTAGTTGGAACCACGAAGAATAAGCTGGAGAATAGAAAGTATGAGTTGAGGACCAACTTAGATGGAATAGAACTAGAGTTTACTAGCTTGAGAGGAACAAAAGCCAAACCCTAGCAGAGCTTGTTGCTGCAGTTCTAAGATGGAGGAGGGGAACATTTTTCTGAAAACAGAAGAATGAGGGGGTTAGGGCTGAAAGTGGGATTTTGGGCACCCTATAGGCCAGCCTCAGGCCCAACAGATTAGGGTAGGCCCTTAAACATTGGGGCAGTAATAAAGTGAGCTTTACATTCTCCCCAACAACAAAAATTTTTGACCTAAAAAATTAAGACTTACAAGAAAACAAATGTGGATGTGACTTCCTCATATCCTCTTCTAACTCCCAAGTAGAGTCACCTGTCCTCTGGTCCTAGATGAGTTTGACAAGACTGACTAGTTTTCCTTGACGTTCCTCCACCCGACGATCCTCAAGAGCAATGGATGGTACTTCCATCGTAAGATCCTCTCTAATCTGTATATCCTCGGCTTCCAACACATGAGATGGGTCAAACATATACTTCCTCAACTATGAGACATGGAATAGAGGGTGAAGATTGCCCAACTAAGGAGGCAAGGCAATCTCATAAGCCGCAGGCCCAATCCTCCTCAAGATCTAGTAAGGCCCAAGAAACTTAGGAGAAAGCTTCCATAGGCAGATAGCCCTTCCCACGCTAGTGGTTCAGGTCACCCTCAAGAACACGTGATCTCTAGTCGCGAATTCTAAGGGTCTCCTCCTTCGGTCTGCATAGGTCTTCTACCTACTCTAAGAGGCCTGTAACTTATCCCTCACCATCTTCACCTTCTCTGTAGTTTGTTTCAAAAACTCTGGCCTAACCAACACTACTTTTCCATCTTGAGACAAACATATAGCGGTCCTTCACTTCCTGCCATAAAGAGCTTCATATGGCGCCATGTTGATGCTTGCATGGAAACTATTGTTGTAAGTGAATTCTATCAAAGGCAAAAAGTTCATCCCAAGCACCCAAATGATCCAGTACGCATGTCCTCAATAGATCCTCAAGCGACTGAATCGTTCTCTCCGATTGGCCATCAGTCTGGGATGATAAGCTGAACTCATGGTTAACTTGCTACCCAAAGCACCCTAAATGTCTACCTAAACCGTGAAGTGAACCGCTAATCTCTATCTGAAACTATGCTCAATGGTACACCATGCAATCTCACTATTTCCTTGATGTACAATTGAGCCAATTTGGCCATAGACATTCTCAAGTTCATTGCCAAGAAATGGGCACTCTTGGTTAATCGGTCCACCACAACCCAGATCGTATCGTGACCTCTAAAGGTTCATGGAAAATGTGTCACAAAGTCCATAGCTATGTTATCTTATTTCCACACCAGTATGTCCAAAGGCTGTAGAATTCCACCAGGCCTCTGAGGTTCTACCTTCGCCTTCTAATATGTCAAACATGTTGATACAAACTGAGCCACATCCTTCTTCATGCCTTGCCACCAGAAGGTCTCCTTAAGATCTTGATACATCTTAGTCATGCTAGGATGCAAGCTAAGACGACTCTTGTGTCCTTCCTCAAGGATCAACCTCTTCACCTTAGCATCTTCAAGTACACACACCCTGCCTCTAAATCATAGTACACCGTTACTACCCAAGGCAAACTCCTTTGTTTCATCTGACCCAAGCAATTCTCTCACCCCTTTTAAACTGGCGTCCATCAACTATTTTTCCTTAACTGAGTTCAGAAAGTCACTAGATATAGTCAGGGTACTACACCTAATGAACTCAGATCCCAACTCAAATTGCAGCTTCATATCTTTGAATTTCTCTAGCAGCTCCAACTCCTTGATCATAAGGTGTGCTGCATGCACCATCTTCCTACTCAACGCATATGCCACTACTTTCGCCTTTCCCGGATGGTACAAAAGTTCAAAATCGTAATCCTTCAAGAACTCTATCCACCTTCTCTGCCTCATGTTTAGCTCCTTCTAATCAAACAGGTATTTAAGGCTCTTATGATCACTGAATACGCAAAACTGGGCACCATAGAGATAATGCCTCCAGATCTTCAAGGCAAACACTACTACTGCTAACTCCAGGTCATGAGTAGGGTAGTTCTTCTCATGCACTTTAAGTTTCCTCACAGCATACGCCACTGCCTTCTTCTTCTGCATCAACACACCGTTGAGACCTTGATAAGAGGCATCACAATAAACCTCAAAGGGTTTACCAACATCAAGGATAACCAACATTGGAGCACTCATCGACCTTTACTTAAGCTCTCAAAAGCTTTCCTCACACCTATCAATCTAAGTAAAAGGTTGGTCTTTCCTGGTAAGCTGTGTCAGAGGTGCCACTATTTTAGAGAATCCTTCTATGAATCTCCTATAGTAGCCAGCTAAACCCACGAAGCTTTTGATCTCTGTTGTTGACTTGGGACTTTCCCACTTTATCACCGCTTCAACTTTTGCTGGATCCACAACTATGTCCTGTGCAGATATCACATGCCCTAAAAATTATACTTCTTCCATCCAAAATTCACACTTGGAAAACTTTGCATATAACTATTTCTCCCTCAAAATACCAAGCATTATCCTCAAGTGCTTTGCGTGTTCCTCCTGAGAACTGGAATAGATGAATATGTCGTTTATGAAGACTACGATAAACTTATCTAAGAATTGCCTGAAGATCTTATTCATGTAGTCCATGAATACACCTAGAGCATTGGTCACACCAAAAGGCATAACCACGTACTCGTAGTGTCTGGATCTAAAGGTTGTCTTTTGGGCGTCGTTCGCCCTCACCAAGATCTAGTGATATCCCGACCGTAGATCAATCTTGGAAAACACCAACGCCCCATGTTATTGATCCATCAATCATCTATCCTCGGGAGGGGGTACTTATTCTTGATGGTCAACTTGTTTAACTGCCTTTAGTCCACACACAAGCGTGAGCTCCCATCCTTCTTCTTCACCAACAACATTGGTGCTCCCCATGGCGAAGTACTAGGTAGTATAAACTGTTTCCCCAACAACTCCTCTATTTGTTTATTGAGTTCTACCAACTCCATCGAAGCCATGCGGTAAGGAGCCATCGATACTGGACCGGTTCCTGGTACCATATCAATAGAAAACTCAACTTCTCTACTCGGAGGCAACCCTGGTACTTCCTCTGAAAACACATCCTCAAACTCATGCACCACTGGTATAATTGACGTCTTTTCCTCTTTCTCCACCTTTAGATGTGTGAAGATAATGAAGCATTGTGCGCCGCCTTGAATCTCCTTCATAACCCCTTGAGAAGACAACAACTCAAGCTCCTCTGAGTTGAAGAACAATAACATTTTCTCCCGACAATCTATAAGAACGTGATTGGCAGAAAGCCAATCTATCCCCAAGATCACTTCAAAATCTTGTAGAGGTAGGCATATCAGATTTACTTTGAATATGCGTCCCTCTACCTCCATTGGACACCTAGCACACAAAGATTACGTCCTAATCAAACCCGACGCCGAAGTAATTACCACAAGATCAAACTGCAGTTCACACACCGACAGACCCAACTCTTGCACACAAGATTCAGACACAAAGGAGTGTGTCACTCCAGAATCATACAGCACACAAAGACATTTACTAGCAATCACACAATAACCCATAACTAGGTTACCTGAGCTTGCTGCCTCTGCTCCAGCCATAGCATACACCTTGCATGCTGCCCGAGGCCTGTTGCTTCCTCTCCTCTCCTGGTTCTAGGCTGGGGTCTGAACTGGGGTCCATGCCACTGCCCTCCCATGAGTGGGGCAATCCCTGCCAAAGTGGCCTTCCTTGCCATAATTGTTGCATCTCTTGAAGCCTACTAGTTTATGGCAGACACTCCTCATGCGCGGTCCTCTCTTCATGCCTAGGTTTGAACCCAAATGGTCCACCAACTCTCTACTGTTGGGGGTATTGAGCTTCCACCTCAACCTTCATCTTTTCCATGACTCTAGCCTTCTCCACCAAGGCTGCAAAATCCTTGATGGATAGTGGAGCCACCATCAAGCGAATGTCTCCCCAAAGACCATTCTCAAATTTCCTACACCTTCATTCCTCATCTAAGGGCATGGTGTAGAAGCGCCCGAGGTGTTTGAAGCTCTCTGCATACTCAGCCACATACTCGTTCCTTTGGGTCAGTTGGAGGAAGTCCACCTCTTTAGCGTATCTCACGCTATCAAGGAAGTACTCGGAAAGGAACTTCCTCCTAAATGCTTTCCATGTGACTAGCTCCTGCTTCTCTTCTATAATAGACTTCATGCTAGCCCACTAGTGTTCTGCCTCTCCAATAAGCATGTACTCTACGAAGGCAAGCCTGCTCTCCTCCCGACACATCTTGGCATCAAAGATCCTCTCCATGTCTTTCAGCCACTAGTCAACGACATCAGGACTGGTTTTTCCATTGAACTTGGCTGGGTGGTGCTTCAGGATGTCCTCCAAGCTCCATTCCAAGTGGAGAGGTTTTGGTTCAAGGCCGTAGATAGGGGTAGCGGTCATGCTCTCCTCCAACTATTGGAGGGCCTCCATGTGTTACCTCTGAGCAGCCTTAGAAGCCAACCTTGTTGCCACCATCTACTGCATAACCAATTGTTGTTGCTCCATAGATGCTTCCTGACACTGCATGGAAGCCTCATGCTGCTGCATCATAGCATTACTTGGAACCATAACCTCTATTGCCCTTGCAATATTTGGTGCATCGACCCGATGAGATTGATGATTTGTACGAGGAGGTGTCATATCACTTGGAACACAGGAAAAACCATCAGTCAAGCTTGATTAAACGAGAAACATAGCTAACAACACTAGGAAGACACAATGAAACCTTAGTAAGCACACAAGTCCACAAACTCTAAGGAATGAGAGCTCTGATACAATAAATGTAACATCTCATTTAATAAATAAACTTAATTAAATGAAATACCACATACGATATAATATAAGGAGTCACACAAAGGAGAGGAGTATATATGTATCAACCATTACAGTTTATCCACGAATAGACTAGGCACACCAAGATGCCATGAACAAAATTAAAAAGGTTTCAAAGGCTTGCTCATAAGCAAAGGATTACAAAATAATGAAAACTCTTCAAAAGTGGGCTCAACATTGAGCCCAACACCAAACCATGCCCAACTAAGTTGCAGCATTCCCGTGCCACTACGATCACCAGGAGTTCCTATACTTGCTCACACCAAGGGATTAGTGATCATCGCAAAAGAAGAAAACCACACATAGAACATACAAGCAAACAAAAAGGGTAAGCTAATATAAAACGATTTTTATTATGCAATTAAACATAAAATTTAAAGGTCATGAGTACATAAATCAACTAAACATGTAATGACCGACAAGCAAGACACTAAGACTCAATTATTTGGATACATATAATCAGTCGGATTCACTACATTCTTGGACTTGTGGTGGCCTCTACTGCTCTGTAGACCCATTGCCAATGGGTTTCACCCTACCACGCACAAGGTTAGCCTTCAAACATCTAAGTCCATTATCCTGCTAAAGACTAGGGCCTCTTTATACTCTCACCACTTGAGTCAGTACGCTCTACGTGAGACTAACTGACTCTTTAGGGTGTCAGGATGCAATCCTTACTTGAATCCTTACTAAATTATATAATGAGGCACTACCACGAAACTTCATTGAATTACGTCCTGACCATGAGGCACCACCATGAACTCCCACTAATAGAGATCATGGAATTACGTCTTGACCATAAGGCACTACCACGAAACCATCGTGGAATTACGTTCTGACCATGAGGCACCATCATGAAATCTCACCTAGAGATTCATGGAATTACGTCCTAAATCATACCAGAATCATGTTTCACCAACCAAGCATCAAGTAATCATGCATACCAATGTCATGCCAATATTTATAACCAACCATCCAATCGTGTCCCATAAACAAGATCATGCCAAACGCATCAATTTCGGTCTCATTATGTCATATATAATACATACAAGACAACGTACATGACTTTGTAAAGTAGCACACCAACCAAACATTAGAAAACATACATTGAACCAATCAACATTGTCAATCTCGCTCAAACCAAGGGGCTCTCGCTCAAGCGAGAGGAACCCTTCGCTCAAGCTACTAGATCTCGCCTGGGCGAGATTACAATAGTGGGCACGTCGAGGTCTCGCTCAGGCTAGTCCATCTCACTCAAGCGAGACTACTCTCGCTCAGGCGAGTGGACTTCGCTTAGGCAAGCCCTTGAAATAGAGAAAGGGTGAGCTACTGTTGTTCTCGCTCAGGCGAGAGCTCCTCGCTTAAGCCAAAGCTTTCATTTTGAGCGACCAACCTACTCGCCTAGGCGAGTTTAGCAGAACTCACAAGTTGCCCTGCGTGCCAAACTAGATTCAAGCCATTCCAGCAGTAAAAGCAACATATTTTCACACAACCAACAACATATATCAAGCACCCAACACGTAAAATCAACCAAATAGGCATATGAACTTGAAAATAGTAAAACCCTAGCTTCACTTACTTAGAAAATGCTAGTAGAATATCCCGACACCCAAGCAAATGAGCACGATAGCTTCCAGAGCAGACTCAAGAGCTGCGAACAGTGGCACAAAATGGAAACGGGGTTACTACGGTGAACCCTAACCGGAAACACGAAAAACAAGCTGAAGAAGAAAGAGTATGGGCTGAAGAACAACTTACGTGGAGTAGAAAATGAGGTTGATCTAACTTGAATATGAATGAGCTCCAAACCCTAGCAGAGCACTGTTTGAGGGAAAAGGAGAGGAGTAAGGTGGCTGCTTTTTGGTAAATAGGGTAGGATAGAAAGCCAAGAGGCTATAATTGAGCCTTTGGGGGCACCCTATGGGTTGGCCCTTAGGCCCAACAGATGAGGCTAGGCCCTAAAACATTAGGGCTGAAAATAAGAGTCTTACATCATTCGTTGATCATTTCTATTATTTTTCTTTCCAGCTACCCCTGATTTCTTATTTGTTTGTTTTCTTATATATAAATATTTTTCAATTTCTATTTTTGTTTTTCTTTAAGACATTTTCATTATACTTTATTTTTCTTTAAAATCTATGTTTTTCCATTATTTAACAATAGTAATAATATATTTCATTATTTTTTTTTAATTTTAATTTATATTTTTGTAAAAATTTAAATAAATTTAAAAATACGAACTGAAAAGCATACTAATCATTATCTGTTGTCACGTCCTATTAAATAAACAAGCTTAATTAAATGAAACATCACACTAGATAAAATAAAGAGCAGAGTTGCGGAGTATAATGTCACTCCTTACAAATATCCAAGGTACTAAGAATGAAATATTGAGGAACACCATGATGCCAATAACAAAATAGAGTAAAAGATCAAAAGTATTCAACATAAATGCTCAAGAAATAGACAATACATGGGCTACAACCCTAAAGAAAACTCAGAATAGCGGAATCCGACCCAAGAAGAACTAAGCAACAGAACCTTCACCACCTTGATGACCATGGCGAATTCTCGCATCTGCTCACATCAATAAATTGATGATCATCGCAAAAGGAGAAAACCACACATAGAACATACAAACAAGTAAAAAGGGGTAAGCTATAGTAGAAAACGACTTAGCATACTATTGCATACAATTTTATAGCCAAAGATACATATATCAACCGAGCATGTGAAGACTCGCAAATAAGACACTAAGACTCAAGACACGACTTATCCGGATACATATAATTAGTCAGATTCACCGGATGCTTGCACTTATATAATGAGGCACCACCACGAACTTCATGGAATTACGTCCTAAGTTTGAGGCACCATCATGAGCTCCTACTAACAGAGGTCATGGAATTACTTCTTTACCATGAGGCACCACCACGCAACCATCGTGGAATTATGTCCTGACAAATGAGGCACCACCACGAAACCATCTGGAATTACATCCTTACCATACCTAAATTCATGTTTCTTAAACCAACATAAAGTCATTACACATAACAATTCCATAACGACATTTATAATCAACCATCCCATTAATGTTCCATGCCAAGATCATTTCAAACTTATCAATTTCAGCCCATAAACCATTCATTACATGTAAAATCACTCAATTCAACTTTAACATTAGTAATCCAAACAATCAGGTGGCAAACATCAAAAAATGGAGAAGAAAACAGGACCTGGGCACATTCTCTCACAGTTCTCGGTCAGGCTAAAAGGCCTCGCTAAGGCGAGAGGGTTCTCTCGCTCAAACGAGCTCCTTTCTCCTAGGCAAGAGCTAGAAAAGTGGAGCAGTGCTACTCTCACATTCTCTCGCTTAGGCAAGACCTCCTTGCCTGAGCGAGATGGCTTCTCGCTTAAAATTGGAGCTCGTCACCTGAGCGACAGCTCGTGCAGCCTAGTGAGGGGTTTCTGATACTCTCGCTTAAGCGAGACCGATTCGCTTGGGCGAGAATATCAGATTTCCTCCATTGTTCACACAAGCCAACACAAAGATTCATCCAGAGCAATGCATAGTACATGTTCATATCATTTTAAACACCATTCATGCATCAGAAACACGAAACAAACCCCAAAATAGGCAACGATCGATTTAAATACGAAACCATAGCTTCCCTTACCTAGAAAGAGCTAGTAACAAACTTCGACACCTTAGCCAACGAACCTAACAACTCCAGGAGTAGACTCGAGAGCTAAGAACAATGGCATAGAAAGAATAACAGGGTTACTACGGGGAACCCTAACATGAACCACGAAAACAAGCTTAGAAAGGAGTGAGTACGATTCAAGAACTAACTTACATGAGATGAGAGTGAGGTTTTGAGCTAGCGTGAACAAGAGGGAACCAAACCCTAGCAGAGCTTCTGTTGAGAGCACAAGTAAATGTTTGAGAAACTAATTTTCTGAAAGTGAGCAGAAAATGAGAGTGCTAGGTTGGTTTGAGGGCTTTAGACTCCCTATGGGCCAGCCTTAGGCCCAACTGACTAGGACAGCTCTTAAACATTGGGCAGAAATAAAAAGGGTCTTACGTTCTCCCCAACAACAAAAATTTTTGACCTCGAAAATGAAGACTCACCAAGAAAACAATTGCGGATGAGACTTCCTCATATCCTCCTTTAACTCCCAAGTAGAGTCACTTGTCATCCGATCCCAGATGACTTTGACTAGACTGACTGGTTTTCCACGACGTTCCTAAACTCGACTATCCTCTAAAGCAATTGGTGGTACCTCCATAGTGAGATCCTCCATAGTGAGATCCTCCATGATCTGTACATCTTCGGCTTCCAACACATGAGATGGGTGAAAGACATACTTCCTCAACTACGACACGTGAAATACCGGATGGAGATTGGATAATTGAGGAGGCAAATCAATCTCATAAGCCACCGGCCCAATCCTCCTCGAGATCTGATAAGGGCCAAGGAACTTAGGAGAAAGCTTCCTCGAGCAGAGAGCCATTCCCACACCAGTGGTTCGGGTCACCCTCAAGGACATGTGATCTCCAGCCGCGAACTCCAAAGGGCTCCTCCTGTGTTCTACATACGCCTTCTGCCTACTCTAAGAGGCATGCATCCTATCCTTCACCATTCTCACCTTCTCTATAGTCTGTTCCAATAACTCTGGTTCAACTAGTACTGCTTCCCAATCTAGATACCAACACAAAGGGGTTCTACACTTCTTTCCATAAAGAGCTTCATATGGCGCCATACCAATGCTCGCATGGAAACTGTTGTTGTATGTGAACTCTATCAAGGGTAAACCTTCATCCCATGCACCCAGATGATCTAGCACGCACGTTCTAATTAAGTCCTCAAGCGATTGAATTGTCCTCTCAGACCGACAATCGGTCTGGGGATGATATGTCAAACTCATGGTCAACTTGCTACCCAAAGCACTCTGTAGAGTCTACCAAAATCGAGAAGTGAACCAGATCTCTATTTGAAACTATGCTCGACGATAGCCCATGCAACCTCAATATTTCCTTAATATACACTTGGGCCAAGAAATGAGCACTCTTGGTCAATCGGTCCGCTACAACCCAGATCATATCATGACCTCTAAAGGTACGTCGTAAATTGGTCACAAAATTCATAGTTATGCTATCCCATTTCCGCACTAGTATGTCCAACGCTTGTAGGATTCTACAGGGTCTCTAATGCTCTACCTTTGCATTCTGACATGTCAAACAAGTAGACGTGAACTATGCCACATCTTTCTTCATACCTGGCCACCAGAAGGTCTCCTTGAGATTCTGATACATCTTAGTCATGCCAGGATGCAAGCTAAGACGACTCTTATGCCATTCCTCAAGGATTAACCTCTTTACTTTGGCCTTGTCAGACACACACACTCTATCCTGGAACCTTCGTACACCATCACTTCCCAAGGTAAAATCCTTCGCTTCAAATGATCCAAGTTGTTCTATCACTCTTTTCAAACTGGCATCCAACAATTGTCTTTCCTTGACTGAGTTCAAGAAGTCACTAGATATAGTTAGGGTATTACATCCAATGAACTCAGATCCCAACTCAACATGCAGCTTCATATCTCTGAATTCCTCTAGTAGCTCCACCTCTTTGATCATTAGGTGTGCAATATAGACTGCCTTCCTACTCAAAGCATCTGCCACCACTTTGCTTTTCCCGTATGGTACAAAAGTTCAAAAATCATAATCTTTCAAGAATTCCATCCACCTCCTTTGTCCCATGTTTAGCTCCTTCTGATCAAACAAATACTTGAGGCTTTTGTGGTCGCTGAATACACGAAACTGGGCACCATAGAGATAGTGCCTCCAGATCTTCAAGGCAAACACTATAGTTGCCAACTCCAGGACATGAGTGGGGTAGTTTCTCTCACGCACCTTAAGTGGCCTCGAAGCATACACCACTGCCTTCTTCTCTTGCATCAACACACAGCCAAGCCCTAGATGAGAGGCATCACAATAAACCTCAAAGGGTTTACCAACATCAGGGATAACCAATATGGGAGCACTCGTCAACCTTCGCTTAAGCTATTGAAAGCTTTCCTCACATTTATTCGTCCAAGTGAAAGGTTGGTCCTTCCGGGTAAGTTATGTCAGAGGCACCACTATCTTAGAGAATCCTTCTACGAATCTCCTACAATAGCTAGCTAAACCCACAATGCTCTTGATCTTCGTTGCTGACTTGGGACTCTCCCACTTAACCACTGCCTCAACCTTGGCTGGATCCATCGCTATGCCCTGGGCAGATATCGCATGCCCCAAGAATTGCACCTCATCCATCCAGAATTCACACTTGGACAGCTTAGTGTATAATTTCTTCTCCCTCATAACACTAAGCACTAACCTCAAGTGTTCTGCATGTTCCTCCTGCGTCCTGGAGTAGATGAGTATGTCATCTATGAAGACTACGACAAACTTGTCCAAGAATGACCAGAAGATCCGGTTCAAGTAGTTCATAAACATAGCCGGAGCATTGGTCACACCAAAAGGCATAACCACATACTCGTAGTGTTCGTATCGGGATCTAAAGGTCATCTTTTGTACATCATCTGCCTTCACCAAGATCTGGTGATATCCTGATCGTAGATCTATCTTGGAATACACCGACGCATCGTGCAACTGATCCATCAAGTCGTCTATTCTCGGAAGGGGATACTTGTTCTTTGTCGTCATCTTATTCAATTGCTTATAGTCCACACACAGACGTGAACTCTCATCCTTCTTCTTCACCAACAACACTGGTGCTCCCCATGGCGAAGTACTAGGTTGAATGAACTACTTCCCCAACAACTCCTCTATCTGATTCTTGAGTTCCACCAGTTCCATTGGAGCCATATGATATGGAGCCACAAACACGGTACCAGGTCAATAGAGAACTCAACTTCTCTATTGGGAGGTAACCCTGGTACTTCCTCCGAGAACACATCCTCAAATTTTTGCACGACTGGTATGACTGACGTCCCTTATTCTTTCTCCACCTCTAGATACGTCAAGTCGATGAAGCACTACGCGCCAACTTGAATCTCTTTCATGACCCCTTGAGACGTTAACAACTCAAGCTCCTCTGAGTTGGGGAACAACAACTTTTCTCTCTCGACAATCTATAAGAATGTGATTGGCAGAGAGTCAATCCATCTCCAAGATCACCTCCAACTTTTTCTCTCGACATATCAGGTTCACTTTATATATGTGTCCCTCTACCTCTAATAGACACCTAGCACATAAGGACGATGTCCTGACCAAACCCGATGCTGGAGTAGACACCACAAGCTCACACTACAACTCACACATCGGCAGACCCAAGCTTTTCACACAAGCATATGACACGAAGGAGTGTGTCGCTCCAGAATCATACAACACATAACAATCTTTTCCAGTTATCACACAATGACCCACAACAAGGTTACATGAGCATGTTGCCTCTGCTCCATCATGGCATAAACTGTGCCTGCTGCCTGAGGCTTGTTGCCTCTGTTCCTTTGCTGGCTCTATGCAGGAGTCTGAACTGGAGGTCGTGTCACTGCCCTAGTAAGAGTGGGGCAGTCCTTGCCGAAGTGACCTTCCTTGCCAAATTTGTTGCACCTTCTAAAGCCTTCCATTTGAGGGCAAACACTCCTAACATGAGGGCCTCCACACCAGAAGCACTGTACCATGTTCTGCTGTGAAGGAAAACCCCTAGACCCCTGAGATTGATGGTGAGGTCTATCATACGGTTTCTTTCTCTCCTCATGCCTCAGTTTGGACCCAGATGGTCCACCAATCCTCTACTATTGCGGGCGTTAAGCTTTCACCTCAACTCTCATTTTTTACATAATTGTGGCCTTCTCCACCAAGGCTGCAAAATCCTTGATGGACAGCGGGGCCATCATCAGGTGGATGTCTCCTTAGAGACCATTCTCAAACTTTCTGCATCGCCACTCCTCGTCAAGTGGCATGGTGTAGAAGCGACTAAGGTGCTTGAATCTCTCAGTGTATTCTTCTACTGACTTGCTTCCCTACGTCAACTAGAGGAACTCCACCTCCTTAGCGTATTTGACACTATCTGGAAAATACTCCGAAAGGAACTTTCTCCTAAAGGCCTCCCACGTGACCGGCTCCTCCCTTTCTTCCATGATGGATTTCATGCCGATCCACCAATGCTCTGCCTCACCGGTGAGCATGTACACTACAAAGCCAATTTGTTTTCTGCAGTGCACATCTTTGCGTCAAAAATCCACTCCATGTCCTTCAACCACTGGTCTGCTACATCGGGGCTGGTTTTTCCATTAAACTTCACTAGGTGATGCTTCAGAAAGTCCTCTAAACTCCACTCCCAGACTGGAGGTCGAGGCTTAGGGCCGTAGGCAGTGGCAGCTACCTTGTTCTCCTCCAATTGGCGGAGGGCTTCCATGTGTTGTTTGTGAGCATCTTCAGCAGCCACCTTTGCAGCCTCCATTTGCTGCATCACCAATTGCTATTGCTCCAATGATATTGCCTGGCGTTGCATCAACGCCTCATGTTGTTGCATCATGGCGTTACTCTACTAAGTGATAGCCACCACCATAGCTTCTATCGCTCTGGCGATGTTTGGTACGTCGCCTGAAGAAGACTGAGGAGTTCTACGAGGAGGTGCCATATCACTAGCACATAGGAAAACCATTAGTCAGACTTGATCATTCAAGAAACTTAGCCAATGACACTAAAAAGACACAACGAAAGCTAAGCAGACACACAAGTCCATAGACTCTAAGGAACGACCACTCTGATACCATAAATGTCACGTCCCATTTAATAAACAAGCTTAATTAAATGAAACATCACACAGGATAAAATAAAGAGTAAAGTTGCAAAGTATAATGTCACTCCTTACAAATATCCAAGGTACTTAGAATGAAATATTGAGGAACACCACGATGCCAATAACAAAATAGAGTAAAAGATCGACAATATTCAACATAAATGCTCAAGGAGCAGACGATACATGGGCTACAGCCCTAAAAGAAAACTCGGAACAACGAAATCCGACCCAAGACGAACTAAGCAGCAGAAACTCCATCACCTTGGTGACCACTGGGAGTTCTCACATCTACTCACATGAATAAATTGATGATCATCGCAAAAAGAGAAAACCACACATAGAACATACAAACAAGCAAAAAGGGGTAAGCTAGAATAGAAAACGATTTAGCATGTCATTGCATAAATTTTATAGCCAAAGATACATACATCAACCGAGCATGTGAAGACTCTCAAACAAGACACTAAGACTCAAGACACGACTTATTTGGATACATATAATTAGTCGGATTCACCGGATGTTTGCACTTGTGGCGGCCTCTACTGCTCTGCAAAGCCAATTGCCAATGGGTTTCACCCTACCACTCACAAGGTTAGCCTTCAAACATCTAAGGTCATTATCCTGCAAAAGACTAGGGCCTCCTGCTACTCTCACCACTTGAGTCAGTACGCTCTACGTGAGACTAACTGACTCTTTAGAGTGTCAGGATGCAGTCCTTACTTGAATCCTTACTAAATTATATAATGAGGCACCACCACAAACTTCGTGGAATTACGTCCTAAGTATGAGGCACCACCATGAGCTCCCACTAACAAAGGTCATGGAATTACGTCCTAACCAAGAGGCACCACCATGCAACCATCATGGAATTACGTCCTAGTTTAGGATTTTTGGACTCCCTATGGATCAGCCTTAAGCCCAACTAACTAGGACAACCTTAAATATTAAACAGGAATAAAGAGGGTCTTACATCTCTAATAAAGCTTAATAAATACAATATGTAAAGCAAATGTTAAAGAATATATTATGCGGATTAAATGGCAGGGGAATGGTATTTTTTTCTTACATTAGCATACTTAATGGAAACATTTGGAATATTATATATTTAGGTTAAAAACAATTAGCCAATTATTTTTTCCATATTGCAATTTCTTGTGTTGAAAGACATATTCCAATTCCATTAGTTTCCTTCCCAAAGGAATCTCAACCTATAATGTTTCTCTTCCTAATATTTCATTTTCATTAATACTGTTACTCAAATCTAGCTATTAATAATAAAAATATTTTTCAGAATGAACAGATGATCCTAAGTCCATGCTTCAAAACTGTTTTCAAAAATTACAAAAAAATATTAAGAAATAAAAAATCTATTTCTAAACATAATCTTCTCTTACGTTTTTTAATTTTCAAAACAAGAATCAAATAGTGGAACATATTCTCAATAAATTCATCAAGCATTTTTTATCTTTTATTTTCTCATCTCGGGAATTGTTTTCGAAAAGGGGTATTCTGTGTTTCAAGATTGGATTTTTATATTTGAATGAATATCCTAATCGTAAAAAGTGGATTTTTTATCTACGGATCTAGCAAACTAAAAATTTAGATAATTCGATAAGATATCCCTTTCAAAAATTAACACTAATAAAAGACTTTTTTCCTTGTTTCAAAGAAATTCTCAAATCTTTTTCGTAGAATATATTTAGAAATATAAAACCAAAACACAATACAAAAATATATTATGATGCGTGTGAATAATCTAAGATTAACAATGAAAGAAAGAATAAAATCCCATAATGGAGCTTTTAGGAAGACAATACTAACGATTGATGGAGTTGAAACGATGAAGATTCATCCACAAACCAAAAAACAAGATATTGAGAATAATATGTTTGAAAAGAAGGATTCCATGCTGAAGCAATATACTTTGGTGTAGTGTTTGGGGATGGGAACATCTATTATATAAAAGAAAGTAACTTTATTCACAAGTGAATGATATTGACTTAATAGAATAGAACTGCTGGATGCAAAAAGTTTTAGATTCGATTCTTGCTCTTCCTTTTGCATCATGTCCTTAAAAACAGCATAACCCCACATTCTTTCAAACTTTATATTAAATAACTCCTTTAATGCTAAGGGACACTAGTGACATACTATTCCCTTTATTTATGCACAAAGAAAAAAAGAAACTATTTTAATAGTGACAATCCCAAATTACCATTATCTCAATATCTTTCAGCTGACATACTAGTATACCATCTTCCCCATCTTGGTATGCTGATGTAAACTTGTTAGTTTTGGGATTAATGAGTGGTTTGAGTCAATTAGTTTAACACCGTTCTTATTCTTATTAGTTTAATTGTTTTCTTCATAATAGTTATGAATTTTGAATTTGTGTACTTTTTGTAAGATGTTTAGTTTTTATCTTTTGAATATGGTTTTGGTTTGGTCTCTCACGGTCATGTACTTGTTTTTTTTTAATAATATAATTATGTGATGACAAATGATATAAACTAACTAAGATGTCAAAGTTTATAATAATTATAATATAATATTTAATAAAAAAAATATTATCTTAACTTGCAATTAAATAATTTATTCACAAAAAGTATGTCTAACGATAACATAGCAAAATAAATTTCATTATGTAAAACCCAAAATAATATTACTATATAACATAGTATATATTAAGAATTCAATTCTTTAAATATATATGTCAATATCGTTATAAATTGTCGAACATATATATAACTAGAATTTTCAAAAACTCTAATATTAACTTATTTAAATCACATCTAAAAGTCATACAATAAACAGAAAAAGTAAACTATCAAATATTAAGATCAATATATGAATAATCTTAACTTAGTATATCATAAATATAATAGACTCTATTTGGTTGATTTTAAAACACTCTATATCAACTGGCGAATCTAAGCTCAAATTAGACGTGAGATAGACAAACATTTTCTAAAAAACTTATATTAAGTATGTCTTATTGGAAATTAATACTTGACCATTCTAAGCACTTTTGATACACACATGAATCTCAGCCATACAAGCTAAGGTAAGTTCAAGTAATAATTGTAGTTTTTTATAACTTGATGTATTAATCTACATGATTCACACCATAAGTAAACCAAAAGATATCTCCTTTTATTTTGTAGACTCATGTGTTTAATACTACAAACAACATATGGAGTCAACATATCATCCTAGGTATACCACTTAACTAATCAAATTCTAACATATCATGCATTAAATATTTAATTATCAACATATATCTCAATACTCATATATAACATATGTATAAAAATTTCTAGTAATTTCAACCCATAAAATTAAAAAACGTATCATTTTAAAACAAATAAATTCATTGAGTGAGATCCATTAATCGAGTAATTTTAAATAGGAAATGATCTTATTACTTTAGGGTCAAGATTCATCGATTGAATCTATAGCGGAATTTCATATGTCAAGTGAATTATGTAAAACTAGAAATTATCCATCATTTCCCTAAAATAACCATTCCACCCATTCAAAGAAATTTCAAATGCACTAAATACCACATATAAGATGTACCACCCATTTAAATAATAACCTTAATTAAATGAAATGTCACTCAGAATAATATAAGAAGCAAAGTCATGGAGTATAAAAGCTACTCCTTACAGTTATCCCAGAATACTTAGAAGCAAACTAGGCACACCACGATGCCAACACAAACAGGATAAAAGTTTGACAGTATTCAACATGAAAGCTCAAAGAAACAATGTAGTACATGGGCTACATCCCGAAAAGAGAATTCGAAGAAGCGAGATCCAACCCAGAGCTAAGCAGCGGAGTCTCAATCACCCTGACGACCACGAGGGGTTCTCACATCTGTTCACATCAATAAATTGATGATCGCAAAAAGAGAAAACCACATATAGAAAATACAAACAAGCAGAAAGGGTAAGCTAGGGTGGAAAAACGTTTTATCATACAATTGCATACAACTTCATAGTCAAATATACATATATCAACCAATCATGTGATGACTCGCAAACAATACACTAAGACTCAAGACACAACTTATCCAGATACATATAATTAGTCGGATTCACTAGATGCTTGCACTTGTGGTGGCCTCTACTACTCTACAGAGCCAATTGCCAATGGGTTTCACCCTACCACTCACAAGGTTAGCCTTCAAATATCTAAGGCCTCCTGCTACTCTCACCACTTGAGTCAATACGCTCTACGTGAGACTAACTGACCCTTTAGAGTGTCAGGATGCAATCCTTACTTGAATCCTTACTAAATTATATAATGAGGCACCACCACGAACTTCGTGGAATTAAGTCCTAAGCATGAGGCACCACCATAAGCTCCCACTAACAGGGATCATGGAATTACGTCTTGACCAATAAGGCGTCACCACGCAACCATAGTGGAATTACGTCCTAACCAATGCGGCACCACCATGAGATCTCAACTAGAAATTCATGGAATTACGTCCTGACCAAATGAGGCACCACCACGGAACCATCGTGGAATTACATCCTGACCACACCAAAATCATGCTTCTCCAACCAACATAAAGCCAATATACATACCAATTCCATATTACATTTATAACCAACCATCCCATTCTTGTTTCATGCCAATTCATACCAAACTCATTAATCCAGCCCATAACATCAGAGTTTTCATGCGTATTCACATACTTCATACTTTAAATAGAGCAAACTAGCCAATCATACAATCAATAACAATCAGGTGAGAAAATAGTGTGATTTGCATCAGGTCTCGCTCAAGCTAAGAACCCTCGCTAAAGCGAGAGGATTGGTCTCACTTAAGCTACAGACTCTCGCTTAGGCGAGACCGCGAACAGAGGCCCTGGGAGGTTTTGCAAACGCTCGCTTAGGCGAGGCCATCTCGCTTGAGCGAGTGCTCGAGTAAAACTCCTGGGCGAGCTTCTGCTACTCTCGCCTAAGTGAGACGAGCTCGCTTGGGCAAGAATAGCAGTTCTCACTCAGTATGCCAAGCCTGCAAAACCATATATACATCCAAAACAACAACCAATGCATACTCATTCCATCGTGAACACTACACAACCACAAAAAATGCAGAACAAAACCCAATACAGAAAAAATGAATATAAAACACGAAACCCTAGCTTCCCTTACCTGGAAAGAGCTTGTAACAGACCCCGACACTAAACAGCGGAGCACAATAGCTCTAGGGGCAGATTCAAGAGCTAGAAAAATAGTGGAACATATTTAAACGAGTTTATCAAGACGAACTCTAGTTGGAACCATGAAGAATAAGTTGAAGGAGAAATAGCATGAGTTGAAAACTGACTTACGTGGAGCAGAAAATGATGTTGAGCTAACTTGATGAGATTCAAGGGCTAAATCCTAGCAGAGTGTGGGTGCTATTCTAAGAGAGGGAAGGAAAAGTGTTTTCCTGAAAAGTGGCAGCAAATGAGGGTGCTAGGCTAGTTTAGGGGCTTTGGACACCCTATGGCCAGCCTTAGGCCCATCAGACTGGGGTAGGCCCTTAAACATTATGGTTGAAAAAAATGGGTCTTACATAAGACATAATTTTCCTGTTATAGCTAGTATTGCTCAATTTGAACATATCAACCTCTTTTAAAATGTAAAACTAACAAAACATGATTAACACCATTTCATTGCAAACTATCCAAATTAGTTTCAATAATTCTAAGAACAATAATTTAAAATAGTCTTCCTTACCTTAATTCACTTTACCTTTAGGAATTTTCTCCAAAAGCTTATAAACATCATAACTTTCTCCATTAAACTTATTCACCAAGAGAAGATATCATTATAAATCTAAATTAATTGAGATGCATTTATCTCTTGGCTCTTGTAAGATCCGAGAAAAATAAATAAATAAATGTTTATTTAATTAATGCGAGGTCGGAAATCCCTAAGTTAATTAATGTAGAGAGAGAAGACAAGGGATAATATTAGATCAAATGGTTAAGAGTACTTGACTATTATGAGAAGACTTGGGTTTGAGTCTTGTGGATGCCAATTGTGTGTTAATTTAATTGTTTTATTGTTTTGCATGTATGCTTGATCACAGAGCAGAAGGATAAAAGCATAGATAAGTATGAATTACCATGAAACATGAATTGGTTGAATGGTTGTGCATTGGCTTGGTAAATGTGTGGATGTGTGTTTGATCGTTGATTGATGCAAAATAGGTTCCTTTTTACTTGAATTATTTTTGGATGCACTGAGGAAGAACTCAGAAACCCTAACCGTCATAAGGGGCAACTGGGAGGGCCGTAAAAACATCTAGTAATGGCTCGTGAAGGAGCATTAAACCCAATTTTAATCATTTTCGTTTTTTCACTAAGTGAATTAAAGTAAGCGTTGGGAAAGTGAGAATAAGAGGGGAAATAAGGAGAAAGGAAGACCTTTTGTTATACACAAATAATCTGCACAGGAAAAGGTAGTTGAGAGAAAATTTGGAGGCAATTGGAGTGGGAAATAGTAGGAGCCAAGGAAGTGGGACACATTGCTATCACTAAAGAACTTTAGGACGGTGCTAATTGAACAAAGGAGTCTAGGTTAGGGGAGTTGTACTTTTTGTTTTGTGTTTAATTATATGATTCTAGATTGAATAAAATGCATGTGGTCCTTAGATTCTACCAAATTTGGGTAAATTGTTCATATTTCTGGAATTTTCTAAAAACCACCTGGCAGCATTCAAAGACCTGCCTAGCGACTCATGCTTCCAGAACCCATTTTCTAGGTTTCCTATGACCCGCCTGGCGGCTATCTGCTATCCACCAAGCGATGCGAATTGGATTGCCCAGTTTGCTGGTTTCTCGGGGTTTCTTAGATGTTTGGGAAACCTGAATTGGATCCATATGTATGATTGTGTGAATTTTCATGTGTTTAAATGTATGCGAGAGAATTTCTTAATGATAATTGTATGAGTAGTGGCATGGATGGGGTGAGGGTTCATGATTGGACTTAAGATTGATTGGAAATCAATATTCTATTTGATAATTGTGGTAAGAGAGGGTTATTGAGTTAATTGGAATATGTATAAAAGCGGGAAACCCAATCGTATAATTTTCTGGGGAAATTGCATGATAGGAACGAGTAATTGGGAATTTAGGATTCGTACAGGTGGAGGAAAATTTGGAAAGTGCCCAAAATTACATGCACCGCCTAACAATACATGAACTGTCACTAGGCAACACATCAGTGCAGATGTGCACTCTATTTCGGATTCGTGTTGGGTGTTTTGGGGGTTATATGTAATTTTATGTGAATAATATCGAGTAATGGGGCAGAGAGTATTGGGAAGGAAATACATGTATGCAATGTGAGGACCTAAAGATGACCATATGATAATTTGATTTAAAGGGAGTAAAGGGATGTTTTATTTGGACAGTGGTGTTGTAATAGTATTTTTTTGGAGCATTTTATGTATATGCAAATTGTTCTGTTGGTTGGAAATCAATAGGACATGTTTTACTTGGTAAAGGAATATGTGTGTAGTGAATTCTATTAACATTTAAGTAATGGAATGATCTCAAATCGTGAATTCATTAGATGTATGAGTGTGTTGAATTGTGATTCAGTCATGCTAATATGACTGCATAAGTGTGGTTAATGTTTTGGATTGCATTGGTATTGATTGGGTCCATTGGGGACCTGTCCAAAGTGCCAAAAACCAGTAGTACTAACGCTACTTGTATGGCACCTGGCGGCTAGGTGATAGTGGCCAAACGGAGACCACTAAAAATCGCACGGTACCCAATGGTGAGGATGGTTCCACTAAGCGACCACTGTCAAACAGAGTTCTAGAAGTGTGTGGCGCCTAGCGACGTGTGGTACCCGCCCGGCGGTCCAGAACCAAGTCTCGCCTAGCTACACTGGAGATGCGCCAAGTGGTGATGCGTGCAGAGTTTGGGTTGTGATGAGTGATTCTACACAACTTTGGAAGAAGGCCTTGAGGAGATGACTTGTTGAGGGCCCTTTACGAGTTGTAGCTTGTAATGAGGGTTAAACATGTGACCATTTTAGGTTGGAGCTTGATGGTATTAGAATTCCAATATCATTTTCCTTAACTCCTCTATTGAGGAATGAACATTTTATTTTTGAACTTGATAAGTCCATTAGTGTCTCGATAAAATTCCTAATTCCCACCTTTTTCATTTTGTTACTTGACGCCTCGCAAAAGGTGGCTTTAGAAGGGGGTTGAATAAATATTGTACAATACATACAAGGATTTATACTACACCTTCATCTCAGACTATATATGTTTAGTCTCTTAAGCAACCTGCTTAAGAAGTTCACTATAAATCTATTGACTAGCACGAGTATTAACCTCTCAAAGGTACAACGAGTATTAACCTCTCAAGGTATTATGAGTTCAACCCGCCCTAGAAATTACCAATATAAACCTCTCCAGTTTATAATGAGTTTAACCTCTCAAGGTATCCTCCTCAATCTTCCCCTAAGATAAAGAACTCACAATTATAATGATCAAAATAATCTTTCATGCAAGAGAGTACAATCATACTCACAAGTTATACTTCACTTTATGAAAGATATTACAATGTGTATCACTCACTAGAATATCACTCTATTCAAAAATGAATTTGACTCTAACGCTCACAGAGTATTCTCTCTTTCTTTCCTCTTCAAAAATATATATGACAATGTATCAACACTTCTAACTTTTCTCTTGCATTCTTCTTTTCTTATCATCTAGATCTTGGTTGCATTATTCCATTTGACCATTGATGTATATTCAATTGAGGATTATCTTTAATATTTTCTTCTTTCTTTATTTAGAAGTTCTTGATATTGCATTTGGAGTGTATTACTTCCTGTGGATTATCACTTCTTTTCTTTTTAGTCATTCAACAATTTGAATTTCAAATTGTAGCTTCAATCACTAACACAAAAAAGTCTTTTAACGTCCGATATTTTCGACCTTTGATGTCTACCCAAACATTGACGTCGTACTAGGTGACGTCAAAATAACGTCAAAAAACAAAACAGACGTCACTTAACGTCGGGGCAATAGGGGTCCGATGTTATCCAACGTCAGGGCCAAAAGCAGCAGACGTCAATTTTCGCGCTAAATGGAGCCAAAAAACAAAGCAATTTGACTTCTGTTGGGCTCTGACAGATGTTAAATAACATCGGCCATAGTAATCTCAGACGTTAAATAACGTCTGTCAGAGCACCACCAGACGTCAAACTGCTCTGTTTTTTTTTAAATTTGATTGTTTTTACAACATTCCCACACCTAAAAATCAGCAAATTCCCAGAACAGTTTCATAATAATTTCAGCACAATTCTGAAGTTACAATTATATCTAATAACACTTAAGTTTTAACATATATTCTAAACTAATATACACAATTCCCATGAATCTTTTTGCTTGTTACACGAAAAATTACAAATAAAATAAACACATACCAAAGTCATAAGTTGACATACAGTAAGTTGACATACATAAATTAATAACTTTAAAATAAATGAGTTCTAACCTTTGGATATAATACTTTAAGTTGGCCTCTAGGCTTACTCACAATTCTAATGAAATTTTGGAAACATAAAACATATGTTACTTTTTATAACTAAGTAGATACATAGGTTAGGATTGAAAAAAAAAATCATACTTACTCTTGTAACATGTTTTTCAAAGCAGGTCAAATCTTCCTATGGCATAAATAAAACCATACAACCGTGAATTGTCTTGGAATGATGACACATAGTTGCCAATGATACCTACCATCAATCACAAGTACTTAGCAGAAATAATTAATAATACTTCATAAAATATTACTAGAAAAAACACATACGCATCAATGTATGGCGCAAAGTAGATCTCTCTATTTGACTCAACCATCCATGTTTGCAAATAAAGTTTGATGTGGGTCATGTGAGTTTCCCGAAGGTTGAATGGTTTGAGGTTCAATGAATCCATAGATGGAAGATCAACCTTGGTCCACAATGAATCCATAATAAATATACATACATAAAATAAAAATTAATGCAACAATAATATTAAAAAATCAAATACAATTAGTCTAATTTTACAAATAACAACAAATATTTGGTTCAAAACACCTAAAATCAATCCATAATCAAATCCCAACAAGTTTGCTGGTGAAAAACGTTCAAAAATTACCTGAAGGAGCTCGGAATGGTGGTCGCTGACAGAGAAGCTTCACGAAAAATTGGTGGCACGATGAAATAGTTAGGGTTTCTGCATTTCACGCAGAGAAAACCCAAAAATTGACGTCGGGGCTGCGTGGTCAGACGTTACTTAACATCGGTGCAGAGGGGGTCAGACGTTAAATTAAGTCGGGGCAGAGTGAGTCAGACGTTAAATTAAGTCGGTGGCAGAGAGCTCAAACGTTAATTTTTACATAACGTCGGGGTACTGTGGGTCAGACGTTAAATTACGTCTGTGTGGGAATGGGTAGACGTTAAAAAAGTCAAATAATTTACAAAAATGTCACCGGTCATTTTTAACGTGGGACTTTTTCTGGACAGAAGTTATAAGTCTTTTTTGTGTTAGTGAATCTTTTGGAGATTCTCTTACAATCTTTGATATGTATAGTCTTTCCCTTTCTCGTGATTGATTTGTAAAGATATGATAGCATTAGGGATCTTCAATCAGAGATAATTTCCTTTTATAGATATCCAATCATCTGTCATATTCTTTAGATTATAACTTCAATCAATTCTTGAATCAAAATATCTTCAAATAATTTTGATTATTTCATAGCAATTCTCTTAATTGATTTGATCATTTATTTCAACATTCAAATTTCTTTGATCAATTCAGAGACTTGATCTTCATATCACCTTGTGATTTGATATTTCTCTTTTTGTGCTATCTGAAATTGACTCGTCTAATGCATGTCTTCATTTAACTTAGTCATTCTTCCATTAGAGTGGAGTCGTATAATGGAAGTACAAGTTTAATATAGATATTCAACATTTAGCTTCATGAGTTGACTTTGACTTGTCTAGCATTAATACTCCTTTAGTGAATATATTGGCTCGTCGAACGCTTTGCTTTGACTTGTCTATTGCTTGTAGGAGTTTAATGCTTTGCCTCATTACGTTTACTCATCTATTCAATGATCTTTTCATCTGAGTTCAATGAGTCTACACTGTTGGAAGCATATGGTGACCTTAGTCGTCTAACAGCTTAGTACTCTTAGGTCATCTAACACCTTGAGTCCTCTGGTCCAACTTATCACTCATTTATTTAGCACTTCTGATTGAAAATTTCTTACCAATCTTCAAAGCATTTAAAACTAAGCTTTTAAGATGTACATCCATTGCTAAATTTTATTTTTTGAACTCTAACACCAATTATCATTCTTTCACCATTATGGCTATATGTGTAATGATTTTTTACTTAACACGTCTACAACATTTTGTTTTTCCAGGGTGGTAGGATAACTCAAAGTCATAGTCCTTCAGAAAGTTCATCCACCTCCTTTGTTATGGAAGATCCTAGATAATTATAACAATTGATAAAATAAACAAAATGGGGTTGTAGCTCAGTTGGTTAGAGCACTCAAAATGGGTTAGAGCTCTCTTGGTCAAACTTTTATTCCATGCAAATTATGATACAAGGACTGGATACATGCCTCATATGCTAACTTTTAGAAAATAGAAAGTTAGGTATTTCTGAAAGAATAACATGCCCTAGAAGGAGTGTTGAATAAAGCCTTAAATAATTTCTTGCACAACTTAAAACTACAACGTCTTGTATCAAAATAGATCAAACACACAACAAATTTTATATTGATTCACCCCAAACCTTAGGTTACGTCCAATTCTCCTTTAAACACAAGAGGTTCCACTAATCAAAGAAATGATTATAACAAGCACACCAGACTCTCCAAGTTACACAAGTACACAAACCCCTCTAGGTTACATTTATTGGTGCAAGGTGGCTCTAGAATAGGGAATGAATAAAGCTAGTAGACATTTTAAAATTATTTTGTGCTAACATACTATTCTAGATAAAATAAAAATAAGAAGTAAGGTAGAGAAGAATGCTCACAAATATTTATAATGGTTCACCTCCATTGACGCTACGTCTAGTCTCTTAAGTAACATGCTAAAGAAGTTCACTAATGAAAACCCTTGACTAGCACGATTATCAACCTTTCTAGGTTACAACGAGTATTAAGCTCTATAGGTATCAAAAGTTTAACCATTTTAAGGAAATACAAGTATAAACCTCTTTAGACATCATTCTCAATTTCCTCCTAAGATATATAACTCTCTATTACAATGATCAAAATAATCTCTCACACAGTGGAGTACAATCATGTTCACATGGTATAACTTCACTTGGTGAAGGATATTACAATGTGTATCACCAACCTAATATGACTTTATACAAAATTGAATATGACTCTAATGCTCATATAGTATCTCTCTTTTCTTTTCTCTTGAAGAATTGATTTGACATTATTTCAGTAGTTATGTATTTTCTCTCTTGTTATCCTTCCTCTCTTCTTCATCTAAGTCTTAGTACATATAGTCGCATTATGGCACTTGACTGTTGATGCATATTTAATTGAGCATATCTTCAATATCTTATTTTTTTTCTTCATTTGGAAGTTCTTGATATTACATTCAGAGTATATTGCTTCTTGTGAGCTATCACTTCTTTCTTTTTTTAGCCATTCAACAATTTGAATTTCAAATATAATATGTTGTGGCTTCAATCTTCTGGAGATTCTTTTGCAGTCTTTGATCTATAGAGTCTTTCTTTTTCTTGTGATTGGTTGGTAAATATATGACAACATTTACAAATATTCAATCAGAGAATGTTTCCTTTTATATGATCAATCATCTTTGATATTTCTTCAGATCAAATCTTCCATCAAATCTTCAATTAGAATATATTTTAATAATGTTAAGTCTTGCTACGCAATTTTCATAGCTTGCTAATATAATAATCTCTTGATTGATTTGATCGTTAATTTCAACGTTCAAATTTCTTTGATCAATTCAGGCTTGATCATCATATCACCTTGTGATTCGATATTTCTCTTTCGTGCCATATAAACTTAACTCATATAATGCTTGTCATCATTTAACTCATCTAGTCATTCTTCCATTGGAGTCTTCTAAAGGAAATACTCTTCTAATAGGGATATACAATATTCAACTTAGTGAGTTGACTTTGACTTGTCTAGCATTGATACTCATTTAGTGTCTTTGTGTGCTTATGTTAACTCGCCTAACGCTTTTCTTTGAATTTTCTACTACTTGTAGGAGTCTAATTCCTTATTTTATCACATTGACTCGTTTGGTCAATTATCTTGTCAACTAAGTTCAACATAGTCTGCACAGTGGAATGCGTCTAATGACCTTTATCGTCTAATAGCTTGTGACTCTTCTAACTTGCACGTTTGATCGAGCTTGTCTAGGTTTCACTTTCATTTGTGTTTTCTTTAGACTTTAACCTTCATCTTTCATTTGTGTTTGCTTCAGACTTCAATTTGTCATGGATAGCAAAGGCACAAGTAGCACAAAGAAGTATGAAGCTTAAAGTTTGAAACAAACATGAAATATAGTGAAGCATAGACGAGCTCAATCAAAGTGTTGAATAGATGGGTCAAACGCTAGATTAAACGACTCAAGGCATTAGAGTACTAAGGTGTTAGATGACTAAAGTCACTAAACAACTCCAACAATGCAGACTCGGTCAACTCAATTGACAAGATCGCTAACCAGGAATATTAATATAATGAGGCAAAGCATTAGAGTCCCATAAGAGTAGACGAGTTAAGTAAAAGTGTTAGACAAGTCAAAGCAAGTACACAAAGGCAATAGACAAGTATCAAAGCTAGATGAGTCAAAGTCAACTCATGAAGTTGAATGTTGAATATCCATATTAGACGAGTACTTCCATTAGATGACTACAATGGAAGAATGACTACATGTGTAAAGCAAAGACATGCCTTAGACAAGTCAGTGTCAAATAAGCCTTAAAGAGAAGTATCAAATCACAAGGTGATGTAAAGATCAAGTTTACTTTGATCAAATAAATATGAACGTTGATATTAATTAAGAGATTATCATATTGTCAAACTATGAAGATTACGCAACAAGGCTCAACATTATTAAAAGATATTCTAATTGAAGAAACTATAAATGCTTATTGAATATTTGATTGAACTGGTATTAAAGGGAATATTCTCTAATTGAAGATTGCTAATATTGTCAAATATTTATCAATCAATCACGAGAAAAAGAAAGACTTTGTAAATCAAAGACTACAAGGGAATCTCCAGAGGATTGAAGCCACTACGCATTATATTTGAAATTAAAATTGTTGAATGGTTGAAAAGGAAAGAAGTGATAATTCACAAGAAGCAATATATTGTGAATGAAATATCAAGAACTTCTAAAAGAACAAAGAAAAAGATATTAAAGATATTCTCAATTGAATATGCATCAATGGTGAAATGGCACAACACAACTATAAGTACCAAGAGCTAGGTGATGATGACAAGAAGAAGAATACGAGAGAAAATATTGAAGTTTTGAAACATTGTCCTATCAAGAGAAAGAAAAGATAGAATAATCTATGAGCATTAGAGTAAAATTTGTAACATCCCTAGGGAATATTACTTAAAAAATAAATATTAAAATAAATATTTACATTAAATAATCATCTCGATAAAATTCCCAACGCGGGAAAAATTTATTTCATTAAGTTTTCGCGCCAAAACTCATAACTGGTTCATAATTCATTACAAGTTCCCAAAATTTGCATTTAAGCATAAATTACAATTCATCAAAACCCTAGCGCTACTCCCATGCTAGCCCCTCACTCCGCAATTTGAACATCCTCAGCACCACCTGCATCAACATCTGCTCCCGTGTAACGAATTACACGATCATCGCCACACACAAACAGAAAGGGTGAGTTGAGAAAAATAAAATAACAAGAATATAACCACAAGATAGTTCATTTACCCATCTTAATCATTATCTATAAATCTTGGCCAAGACCTTAACCCCAAGACTTAACAGTCTTCAAGTCATACAATTGGTTAGCCTTGGACTCGGGAATCTGATGCTCACACGAACCTGCCCGCTCGTGGTCCTGCCTCTACGAACCTCCCCGCTCGTAGTCCTGCT
>Ga0214544_1000038_pt1 | contig 143753 bp, 64 predicted proteins | sample CNSS3metaG_FD_160074 | JGI IMG/M metagenome (GOLD analysis project Ga0214544, IMG submission 160074) | Root nodule microbial communities from cowpea collected in UCLA plant growth center, Los Angeles, California, USA - CNSS3 | ecosystem: Host-associated > Plants > Roots > Nodule | place: USA...
TATATATATATATATATATATTTCAGTTAGATCATCCTGGTCATTTATCTGGATTACATTAGATTCCAAATTTAGAAAACTAACCCAAATAAAAATTTAAAAAATGTTGGAAAAAATTATTTTCATTAAATAAATGGAGAAAGGTAGCAACAGCATCGTATATAATAGATTATTCGTTATAGTAGAGACGAGAAAGAGAAAACAAAAGTACCTAATGCCATGTTTCCATTATTTTGATGTTGGATAAAGACATTTTCCTTCTTATGCTTCGATCTTTTCTAATCCTTGTCCCACAATAATACCACGCTCCATACTTTTGAGCACATGTCAATGATATAGTTAACAAAATTATTTGCATCAATATGCAAAATCAAAATTAATCTCATTATCACTACTCATATTTTTACTGTTTACATAATATGATTTTTACCTATAATCTTCGCAAAAAAATATACTTTAACATGCATGACATGAAGGATTTGCTTCTAATATTTGATTTTGTTTTTCTGCTTGAAGAACCACAAATTGGTGGTGGTGGAAGCTGATGGAAACTACGTGAAACCATTTACTGTTGACGACATGGACATATATTCTGGTGAAACCTATTCAGTCCTCGTCACTACAAATCAAGATCCGAACAACAATTATTGGATTTCGATTGGTGTCAGAGGAAGAAAACCTAACACCCCACAAGGATTAACGATCCTAAACTACAAAACAAACCCTGCCACAGTTTTTCCCACTTCTCCACCACCAATCACACCTCAATGGGATGATTACAACCATAGCAAGACATTCACTTACAAAATTTTCAGCCTCAAGGGAACCGAAAAACCTCCGAAATACTATGATCGTAGGCTTCTCCTTCTCAACACACAAAACCTCGTTCGTGGTTACACTAAGTGGGCCATCAACAATGTCTCCTTGGCATTGCCATCAACCCCTTACCTAGGCTCTATCAAGTTTAACTTTAATGGCTCATTCGACACTAAAAACCCTCCAAACACGTTCTCAGAGGATTATGACATATACAACCCTCCCCTGAACCCTAATGCAAACACTGGTAGTGGGGTTTACATGTTCCAGTTAAACCAAGTGGTGGATGTGATACTGCAAAATGCTAATGTAATGAAGGGGAAAGGTAGTGAGATTCACCCTTGGCATTTGCATGGGCATGACTTTTGGGTTTTGGGGTATGGAGATGGGAGGTTTGAAGAGGGTGATGAGAGGAAATTCAACTTGAAGAACCCACCATTGAGGAACAATGTAGTGGTGTTCCCTTATGGTTGGACTGCTTTGAGGTTTAGGGCAGATAACCCTGGAGTTTGGCCCTTCCATTGTCACATTGAGCCTCATTTGTTCATGGGAATGGGTGTGATTTTTGCTGAGGCTCTTCTAAATGTTAAGAGAATACCTAGTGAGGCTCTCGCATGTGGCCTTCTTAGGAACATGTCAATAACTAAGAAACACAATTAGATCTGGTCGAGGTATTATAAGGTTGACAAGTTCATAAGGTTGACAAGTTCAAATGTTTATCAAATATTTATCAGATATTTTGATATTGTTCTCTTCTAAACATTAAAAATACATTATATTAGTATTTTAATTTTTTTTAATATATTTTAAAATTTTAAAATTAATGAGCATCAATATAGTTTGAAAACACAAGAGAAAAACAATACAGAAAAATCAGTTAAAAATTTAAATTCAAAGTTGACCTAGTAGTAATCTTTGGTTAGTTTACTTTGTCTTTCTTTTGTATTTTAGTTCATTGTTAATGTTTCTTTTTAATGTTTTGTTATTTTAATTCAAATGTATTATTCTTATTATATAACTTTAGTAATGAACTCCTTATGTCATGTTGTGTGAGTTCAGTTATTACATTTTTTTTAACACAACTAGATACAACTGAGTTTGAACATATCAAAGTTAGACATGATTAGAGTGATGTTAAATGATAAAGTTAATGTAGGTTTTTAAAAGAATTTTAATTATACAAAAAGAGACTAATTTAAAAATTTATACAGGGGACAATACACAATATACAATGTTAAACAATAAACCAATACATAGTAATAATTACAAAAATTTAACTTGTTTTGTTGAAAATAACTTGGTGCATGTCCTGCACATTTGTGCTTCTACTATCTTATAAAAAATATTTATTTTAACCCTTTTTAAATGATTTTTATACAGACAAATTTTTAGCTGAGTGAAATGTAGTACTATCACTGCAGCATAATTACAATCCTCCATGACACTTTTACTTGGTGGCCTGTGCAATTATATTACTCAGTGAACTGGCTTCCATTTTGGCAGTTTCTACTAAATCCTCCTACAACTCAAATCAATACCAAAAAATTAGAAATTTTTAAACATTATATGCAACTTCTCAAGTATATTTAGTGTTATTCTCTAATTATTGATAAAGTAAAACTTTGACTATAATCAATGAACTACGCAAATAAGTACTAAAGAAATTGAAAGTGGAAAGGCTATTTTATAATATTACCTGTGCATTTATTAGTCTTAGAGTTGTTCTCTTGCTAGTCTCCTGCAAGCCTCCCGCAAGCAAAATTTCATCCAATATAAAATATGCCTGCAAGGATCAGGCTCAATTTTAGCCTTTGATGCAATACTAACATTGAAAACATGATAAGTGTTTCGAAAAAAATTCACCGGAAAAATACAATATTGATGAATCATTTAAAAGGATTCTTTGAAAAGAATCAATATCAATGAGACATGAACTTAAATTCATAGATAAAAGGATTGACATCCAATTCAAAAACTTGAGACAATAAATTTATATATTTTAATATATAATACTTAATTTTCTCATTTTTACTTAATAGAATTTAAACTCATTTGATTTCCAACATAACATTACATAATATTGTCTTTTTCAATCACTTACTTAGTAGGACTTTCAAATTTGTTTTAAAAAACACAAACAATATGGTGTATTTACGTGAAAAATTCAAATGTGAGTCTAAGTCTCACATTGACTAAAAATAGGAAAATTGAACATCATATAGGAATGAAAATCCATAACCCATTGTTTTAAAATTGTGGATTAAAGTTGATCTCAATCCCTTATATGTGAGTTGAGTTCATGTCTAATTGGTGTTATATCTTCTCGGTACTCGAAAGATCCAACAATCACAATGTGAACGGCATACTTGTAAGGGATCCAATTCTCATTTATCACATAAGCTACTTGTTTAACATTAGATCATCAATTTTTATGTATCAGTATATCTAAATATAGTTGAACAGAGTGCAATATTAATGTTAGGATTTTTATTCAAGTTGTTGAGTAATAACGAAAGAATATAGTTTGTGAGAAAATGAATTACCTTATGAAAATTAAAGATTAAATCCAACTCACAAACCTGGTAAGAGAAGCAGGAGAGAAACAAATTCAGGTGGTTCTGAAGCATGTATAGAATTTATTAAGAACTTCATATTTCAACATGTATGGTACTAACACTGCCAAAATAGCGATCCAAAGTCTCAACATAGTGATGAATAATGGTTAGAGTCTCCAATTCATTGTCTTCCTCATCATTACACATGCAGAAGTAGAGGCTAGCATATCTGAACATTAACAACCAAAATCAAGAGTTTCTCAATTATTGTATTCAATAAACATTTAACAATGTTTTTCCCACCTTTTGTAAACAACTTTGAATCCCCTCCACTCTACAAAATTGCACAACTTTGGTGCTCGAGAGATAATTAGCCCATTTAATTCTCGAATAATCTTCCAAGAAAAGTAGATTAATCAATGCTTATGCATAATTCAGGCAAAAGAAAACAAAAACAATAAGCAAAATTATTGCCAAATGCTAACTGAAGACTCTTAGAATATGTTTCAGTGCCTATATAGTCATCAGAAAATATAAACATCAACGTTTGATATACAAATATCAGATGTTTATCAAACAAGTGATATTCATGATAAAACATCATCATTACCCATGATTCTATGCATTGAGCTAACATGAGATTAGATCCTTTTATCTTATATTTGAATCAGAGAGAGGTACCTTGGATCTCTCCTTTTGAGAGTATGGTGAATACCATTTTGTGAGTCTCACTTTTCCTTGTCTACTAATGAGAATCACAAACTGAATCTGTAACATAAAAAAGGGAATTATTTTTTGAAACCAATGTGCAAACACATGATCTGCATAATTTCAAATCATATCCGTATGAGATGTGAAGGATTAAGCTAACATCACAAATGATGACATTAGAGGCAGAATGGGTTAGGTTCATATGAGGAATCATAGTTATACAAGATTCCACAGATTGAAAGAAAAAAAAGAGAAAAGAATTGAAAATAGTTAAGAAATGAAGATGATGATAAGGAAAAACACGTACCATTATGTATTGAGATGAAGTTTTTGAGAACGAGCACAGATAAATTTGTCAGAAACCGCTTTTTGATCTTACAGAAAAAGAACAAAGGTATTTCTCATAGTCTATACTTGTTATATAAAGAAAATATATTATTTAGTAATTTTATTTGGTATCATCTTTTAATAGGATAATTTTATCTCTTAAAAAGCAAAAAATAATTTAGTAATTTAATAATGTAAATAATTAAGTAATTTTGTATTTCAATTAATTAAATATTTTTTTTAAATAACTGTTGTATAAATAATTAAGTAATTTTGTATTTCAATTAATTAAATATATTTCTAAAGTTGGATTATCTTAATGTAATAAAAATGTGAATTCATATGAATGTAAATGCATCCATTTTCAATATTAGAATAAAAATGAATAAGATAATAAAAAACATATTAAGAAACATCAAACTTTTGTTTATATAATTACAGGCAATACAATTTTAAATTTAATGTAAGACTTTTTATTTATGAATAATGATACTTTAATATTTCACCAAACAAAACACTTCTTTCCTAACTCAAAATAATAATAGTTTAATAATATTTCTTTTGTTTTCTAATTTAAAATTTTAATATATTATTATATTATTTATTAAAGTGAATTGCAAGAGTGTAAAAGTATGGTTTTTATTTGTTTATTTAATAGAGGGCTGTTTTGTATATTGTAACGTTGAAAACCTACTCAAAGGAGTTTTTTGTAAACATTTTCAAAAGAAAGGTATGAGAAGAAAAAGTTAAAAGAAATATAAGTCAAAATTAGTTTATTCAATAATTAAAAATTAAAATATGAGAAAGTACAAACATATTTTAAATTTAATTTGTTGGTAACCACAACTTATAATGATGAAAAGCATCACCCAAAAGTGAAAATTTCCTTCTCATGAATTTTGATTCTCCCAATTAGACTTCACTAAAGAGGACAATGGATTTTGTAGGATATATGTTTAGAGTTGAATATTAAAGATAATTATAAATTAATATACATGTGATAACTTAATTTTAATAAATAGTTTATGAATACTAAAATATTTTATATTTTCGATCAATTACAAACTATGATAAATTTTAATAATTATTTCAAAACGTTACAGTAACGAATTCCAATAGATTCAGTATTTTTCTTTTAAAGAACATAAAGTTATTCCTTATACTTTATTTTTATTTTTTGTAAATTATATAATTATCTTCTCTTAATTTTAAAATAAAACGATATCATTAAGGTCCTAACAATATTCTTAAGGTCCAACGTTATCAACAAAAATCAGCCCATCGATATAAAAAACCCAATAGCATGTATGATCTACACACTTAACGTGTTATGAGTTTTTTTTTCTTCTATGGGTAAATAGTTAATTTGGTTTCGAAAGTGTAATGTCTACTATTGGGCCTGGGCCTGGGCCGGATCTGAAATCTTGATCCAAAAACTCACATGAATTTGTAGTATGAAGAAAAAAGGAAGACATTATTAAGTGTATTCTCATCCTTCTCCTCTTACCATGATTATGACATATCCTATATTATTATTATTAATATTATTTTATATTAAAAATATCTTACAGCTTCTTTTTTATTATTTTATTAGTATCCTTCAGACTAAGACATTGATGATAATATGCCATAACAGTGAATATATGATAGAGACGTTACTCAATGTTCTAGTTTTGACTTTTAGTTTCAATTATAAGTGTATTATATAATGCTCAGAATCAAGAAAATTATTATTATATTAATTAAATCGCACATGTCTTCTATATTTTATTGCACTGTGTGTGTTTACTTCACCACATTAGTTGGCATCTTATTTAATCCAATTATGTTGTTCACTGAAACAATTTATAAAATAATTATTTAAATTGTATTTTATACTCTTTTTCCTCTCTCTTGCATTATTATACTTTTTTATAAATAGTATTTTTTTTTTATTCAAGTTTTCTTCAACAACATTCAGAAAAAGCACAGGTCTAGAAGCATAGTAATATTCAGCCGTGTTTTTCTCTCTCTCTCTCTCTCTCTTTCAGGTTATTCTATTTTCTTCTTTATTATAATTATACCTAACTATCTTTTCAACTTTTTTTTTTATTAAAAAATTCTCCTTCAACTTCTTCATATTCAAGATACCTTTCAGCTTCAATAGAATAATTGATAAAACTAGGGTACCTTAGGGATAGTTGGTAGGTTGCATCTGGAAAATTTTTTTTAGGACGAAAATTATGTTTAAAGAAAGTATATGAATATTTTTTAGCAGTACATATTTTCTTTTGATATTTAATATAAATGTCTATTCCAATTCTCACATCACTGATTAAATTAAAATAAATCATTCTACACATTCAATAGTGGTGGCTTCAAACAAAGTTCATATCCATTAAAATTAAGTGTTAATTGTTTATTATTATTACGAACTGTTTTTCTTTTATTTTCAAACAAATATTTAAACTATTTTAAATTTTAATTTGTATTTATTTGTTTTATTCAATTGATGTTCAAATAATTAATTATAAAGACCAAATTGATCATTTAATAAAAGTTTGAACTAAATATTCTCTTTCATCCAATCAGATTTTGTACCTGTTGGTTTCCATATACAGTATTACCATGTTCCTCCATGAGTGTTCTGTGTTATGTAAATCCACGTGTAAATGTTTCACCTAACCTAACAGTATTATTACTTTAAAAAGCTAAAAGAAAAGTAAACACTACTTAAGGACTCAATTAAAAAAAGTCATGTAATAGTTTTTAGCAATCTACGTAAGTTGATCTAAAATTAACTCATTGACCCAAAATAAAAATTTATCAAAAAAAAGAAGTATAAAATTAGTGGATAAATTTGCAAACTCTTTATTACTAATGTAACTTATGAAAATAGAATTTGAGATCAAGTACCAATAAGACCTAAAGTCGACGACACAAAATATTAAAGTAATCAATTTATAGTGTGTTTGGTTTACTGTCATTCGGACGCGTAATTGGTTTCAACTATAAAATTCACGTCAAATTAACTAAAAATTTCACGTCAATAAGAAATAAATAATATTTGTTTCTCTATTGAAGAATCGATTCGATCTTTCTCGAAACGTTACCAAACACACGCTTATAAGTTTTCATTCTTGTGGATTTGGAGAATGTTTCTTTGAAGAGTGAGTTCTTTCCATATTAATATGGTTAAATATGTTTTTGATCCCTCAAGTTTTAGCGAAATTTGGAATTAGTCCCTCATCAAAAATTTTGACCAATTTAGTCATTCATCTTTAAAAATACGTAAATTTAGTTTTTTTAACCAAATTTTGTTAAGTTTATCTGACGTTTTAAGCGCATTTCATGATAGTATTTGAATTATTTACACCGTTTGACACATTTTTGCTTTAATGTTAACTCAAATATTATTATAAAATATGTTTAAAATGTCAAATAAACTTAATAAATTTTGATAAGAAGGACTAATTTCACACATTTTGAAAGATAAAAGACTAAATTGGTATAAAATTTTGAAGAGGGACTAATTTCAAAATTCACTAAAATTTGAGAGACAAAAATATATTTAACCCATATTAATACACTCATCTTCAAGTGAAAATATTTTTAACCAGAAGTTTCTCAATTATTACATTCTTATACTATTGTTGTAACGTAGCTGGACACACTTGTCTAAATTCTTGTCAGAAGACATTTTAATATAACTTTTGTTGAGAATAATATGAGACATATTGAGTGAAAATAATACAACTTTTACTTTACTTTGAGTCAAACACCAAAATAAATATAACTTTGATATTACTGATAAAACTTTTAAGAAAATAATTTACTACAAAAATATAACACTCATAGAACTTGAATCCAGAAAATTAATATAAATTGTAAATGTTGAACTCAATTAATGTTATCATATTTTTCGTTAAATCCATTCTTGATGGATCCATCGGTTACAAAGTCAGATAATAATGGATAATTGAAAAGATGGTACAAGGTGTGAAGTGTGACAAAAAAAAAGAGAGAGAGAGATGAGAAAGAAAAAGATGAAAATCACATGAAACCTTTTTAACTGGGATTTATCTCCTTTCCTTTGGGTAAACATCCAATCCTTAAAATCAATCTGGGTCCCTCTACAAAACTCACATTTTTCGAATCTCCGCGTCATATTTTGATTTCCGTCTCAATTTGAGATAGATTTAATTAGTCGAATAATTTTCATTTCTTTTAGTTGTATTAGTTTGATATCTATTTTTAAAAAAGTATAAATTGAGTCTCAATTTTTAAAAGAATGTTTCAATTAAGTCCTTTTTAACAAAAAAAATATTAACACCATTAAAGATATTGATAATTAAAATGACTTATAAAATTAAATATTTATATATATCAAAATTTAGTGGTAAAAATCATAAATTAAGTTAACGACCTTAATAATTTTTGTCTAAAAAGAACCTGATTAAACATATTTTCAAAAATTGAAACTAAATTAACATATTTTTAAAAAGCAAATAATAAACTAACACATCTTTCTATTAATTAAACCTTTTATTTAATATATAGATTTGGTTAAAGGAGGAAAATGAGTCAGCAAGTGAGTAACTCAAAAGGTGAAAGAAAAAAAAAATTACATAATTTATATAAAAAGGACTTTACACTTTATATAAGGGTTGGCATCAGCATCTATGATATTGGGAAAGGTGGGGTGCATGAGTGCTTAATCTACAATGTCACATCTCAAAGTTTTTGTTGTCACAATGTGAAGAAAAAATGCACCTTTGGTACTACCACGACCCCACTTCATTTTGTTTATGCTAAAGTGTTTTTCATGCCTCCAATAATTCACTCCACACCCTTTACCATCCAAATTTCAATTCTTTTGTCTACGTCCATTAATTATTTCGGTACCAATGTTTAGATTCATAATCACTTTTAGAGATATTTCAATCATTAAAAAAATTTAAAAGTAAAATAATGGGTGTAAAGTGTATATACAAAATTTGATGAGTGTGAAAATAATAGTATCCTACTTAAAGAAATAAGAAAGTTAAACAAAATCTATAAATAAATTATTTTATAAAATTTTCAGATAGATACAATGCATGTTTCGTTCTGCGTTAAAATGATGTAGAACTGATTAAAATTGATTTTTTAATGTAGAATCGATACATATTTGGTTTTCAAAATCAATTGAAAGGTAAAGGTATACATTGAATGTAAAATAACTAATTGTTGTTTCTGCGTTAGAAAATTAATTCAGCTGAAATCAATTCTCCTACGTTAAATCAAACACAAACACACATGTAATATTAGTGCATACTCGTACTAATTGGTGTTACCATGTTATGTCTCCATTATAAATAAATCTTTTTCATAAGACTCATCTATGAATTTAGTTTCTATGTATTAAAATCTTATATAATAAAAAAGGTTAAAATTCTACTAACCATATTTCTTAATAAATTGCTTATGTAGGATATTATTATATTAACCCTGTAAAATGTTATACTATCATCTAATTATAAATAAAATTTGATTAGTGTTTTGGTCTGAATATTTATAAAATTGATTTAATGTGATTTTTAATATTTTTCTCTCATTTCAATTTCATTTTATTTGAAAAAAAATTGAATGTGCCTTCTTATTGAACTTGTTGTATTAATATCCTTTCGAAAGTGACCATTTGTTAGTTTTTTGGTCTTTTGTTTTTCCTTCTTCCTTCACTTTCCATCACTATTTTCTTTTTCTCTTTTCTCTACCATCATTTTCTTTTGTTTTTTTCATTTCTCTCCCTCTTTTCCATCCTCATTAATTTCATGCGAGTTCTTCACCTATAACAAAATTCTCAATGTCCCCAAACTGTTTTCCAAAATTCAAACGGGTTAACACTAATTTAAAATAATTTAAAAAAAAATAAAGTGAGGATCGAATAATACAAATCAAGTTGAATCAATATACTGATATTAAGATCAAAATACTAATTCAATGACATGTTATAAATTTATTATTGTTTACTATAATTATTTTAAAAAGTTGTATCAGTAAAAATTTACGATTCATTCTCAATGCAATTTCGTATGTTAATACATAGCTTTTAAAATAATTAAGATCAAACCTAACATATCTATTATATATTTTCTTACGAGTCAAGTTTTACAAGAAAGTAATTCGTGTGATACTTTAAATCCGAAGAAAAAGAGAGATTAGCATATCTTTAATACAACATTTTCATTTATATCTTAGTGAAAGAAGTATTTCTTACAATTACTAAAACAATATTCAAGATGGTTTTTGTAAAATAATTCTCAATCTTTTAAGAAAATTATTTTTTTATATTTCATATCAATAAAAGAAAATGTGAGAGATTAACAAAATTTTATTTAAAACTTTAAAATAAAATATACCATTAAAGCCAACAAATTAGACAAAATGTTATATATTATATAATACAATATGGCCCACCAGAATATAAGAGGCCAAAATAAAATCTTATATTAAAAATGTTCTCATACCTAATATATTGATAATATCTTTGTTAAACCTTATCCAGAATTAACTTTAATCAAATCTATGACACTGTTTAATTACTCAATAATCAAATTATTAAGCTGCAAGTTTTTTCTATAATAAATGTCAGATAAATGCATACGACACTTCAATGTTATCCAATAAATATATATTACATATCTAATACATCAATTATGATATATCATTTAACCAAGAAAAAACAAATATATATATATATATATATATATTATATAAAAAAAAAAAAAAAAATATATATATATATATATATATATATATATGAAAGTATATGATTATAATAAAAAAATTTCTTCAACTTATTCTCTAATATTTGTTCTTGAAGTTTTATCACTGAAAAAAACATTAAAGTATCTTTTGCATAAAAAAAAATGGAGATTATAGTGAGCTTAAAATGTTGAGTTTGATAGAAGAAAGCAGAAAGTAAATATGCAGCTGTGTTCCTTTCCATTTAAGACAAAGCAAAACCAAGAAAAAGCAGTGGCTGGGAATACCTTGCTTCCCTACATCACATTCAGATCATTACTAGCCACACCTTTCATCTTTCACTCATAATTTATATTTTGCAACACATCATAGTCAACTCTATCTATAAATCACATAAATTATTGGAGCAAAAATTTAAAAGAAAAATTAATTTTAAGTTTAACTCATCGCATTTCTGATCTGAGATATTATCCGTTTCGAATAGCGTGAAACTCTGTCATGATTTTATTCTTAAAAGATATTTCAAAAATAAAGAAAAGAAAAAATATTTACACTATGTTTAACTTCATCTTCTAAGCGATATGAGATTTATTGATGTACCGACATATAAACGATAAGTCAAGAGAGCTTCCACGTAAATCTTTACTTTTAAAGTTCTATATTTGTGAATGTAAAACAAACCAGAAGAAAATGAGATATATTTGTTAACTTTTTAAAAAAGAAAAATGTAAACAAAAAGATGGTTTATTTATGTTCTGTAACGTTTATTTAGAAATAGAACATTGATTACCATATACATGGTATTTTCAAGATGAATTAGTTCTATTGATGGGTCATTTTTCAGATTTTAAAGTTAATTGATAGCCTCTATTTTTTTTTTCTTTTCTTGTATAAATTTAAAGAGTGCTTGGGGGAGATATTTATTCGCTTTTTCCTTTTACATCTAATGTTCGTTTGTGATAAGGGTTTAAACATTAGTGACAATACATAATTCTTTTTGAGACGTTTTTTAAAAATAAAATCATAACATATATGTCAGTTTCAAACCAAATAATAAATTAAATGTGATTATTTATCCTAATAATGTTATCTCACTTGACTTGTAATTAGAACAAATATTTGTTATTTACTAAACACGTACACCACATAAAACATATAATCAACTAAATAAAAGCTTAACAAAATTTAATAAACGTCTATAGTGATGGAATTATATTTATAGTTTAAGTTTTAAACCTAGATTTTATAGAAACTTTACTCAAATAATATGTTGATATGACATGTGAAGATTTTAAATGAATTTCCAATCATATAAATCATTTTTATTTGATAAATATTTATATTAAAGTGTCTATAAAAAATATAAAAAATGCAAGAGTTCTAACACTCCAACGTTACACGTTTTAAAAATAGGATTATGATAATCAGTTCACTGATTAAAAATAATTAATAAATATTGGAACTCATAAAAATTCATAATTAACTATAATAATAAATAAATTTAATCTTAATAATTATTAATACGAGTCAAATTGGTTAGATATAATGATATAATGATGTCAAAAATGCCCATAAATAATATAATGATGTCATTTATAATATATAAAAAAATTAAAAAAATTAAAGAATAAAATAATATCAATATAGTTGCACTTTTAAATATTTATGAACATTTTTATTCACTAAATAAATTAAAATTATATTAATAATTATTGATGTCAAAATTCATTTAATATTACTTAATGTCACCGTTACCTATAAATTATATCTTAACTTATTATTATTATTATTATTATTATTATTATTATTATCTTACAATTTAGATTGTGTAATATTCCTAAATTGCTTGGATTTTGCCATGTTCACAACTTTCAACACACTACAATTAGGTATGTCACCCTTTCAAACAATTAGGTGATAATTAATAATGCTCTCCGGATACTTTGGAAAACTATGAACTAAAACAAGGGACAAAAAGTGGGTGCAAATTCATAAATTTGAACTAACATTCCTAAATTTCTATCAACTTCTATAAAATCTACAAAATTTAATCATAATTGTTTATAAATATTCTATTAGACTTAAAACATTTCAATTCTCCACGAGTCTTTTAATAACTTTATAGTTTCTAAAAATATCATTTTTGTATTTTTCTGAAACATTTAAACTAAGTCTAAAGACCCACTATTTTAGTTTAAGAGCCAAACTAAATTTCTTTAGTTTAAAAAAAGTACTTAAATATATTTGTAGTTATCGGTCCGTGTATTTAAGTTTTTTATTTGTGTTGGTTTTTATATTTACTTTTAAAGTAATTGAATCTAATATTTATTAAATAAAGTTAATGTGATTTTTTTTTCATTAAATTAATATTAATGAAAATTTTAATTAATATGGTCTCTAATTAAATTTAAATATGTAGACCAAATTATTGATTAAACCTAAAAAATAATTTCAAAAGTATTATAAATTAAAATTCATAATTTGATCAGAACCATAAATAAGAAACAGATGCAAACTTAGAACAGATATTGACTTTTAAAGTAATTATTTTTAAACTAAACAAGTTTACTATATATTGCATTATCTTACAAAAAAAATTAAATATGTTTTTGTCCCAGTGAATTTTAGAATTAGTTTATTATGAAACTTTAACTCAATTTAGTCATTCATCTTTCGAAATACGTAGATTTAGTTTTTTAATTAAATTTTGTTAAATTTATTTGATATTTCAAGCGTGGTTCATAATTGTATTTGACTTAACATTAAAGAAAAAATAGGTCAAACAGTATAAACAACTCAAATACAATTTTGAAATACGTACAAAACATCAAATAAATCTAACAAAATTTGATTAAAAAAACTAAATCCACGTATTTTGAAAGATAAAAAACTAAATTGGTCAAAATTTTGAAATGAACTAATTTCAAAATTCACTGAAAATTAAGGAAAAAACATATTTAACAAAAAAAAAAAATCTACAGAACCATGCATATGATGAACACGCAGTGCAATTAGTTAGTTATGCCACCCTTTCAGACATTTTGGTTAAGCTCGTCAAATTTGGTGACAATTATGCAACTAAACACGATGTTTCGCAACAGATGCTTCTGATATCTAAGAAATAATGAAGGTACTTTGCAGAACATTAATGTGGCATTGGCAGGTAAACTAAGCAAGAACACTGTGAAGTGATGTGGTCCTTTCTCTGTCTCAGAAATAGGCAATTGCCCTTTTGGCACTGTGAGTGAAGAGGAACCATTGCAATGCACGCCTAAGGATTTGACTGGCGACTGCTAAAAAACAAAGACAACGTGTCCCTATGAAAAGACCCCACCACACACATTCAACTCCATCACGCAATTGAACACCCTCAGCCATCTAAATTGGCATCTGCCAAACAATCTTTGATGGGACCATTTTTAACTGTGCAATGTTGAAAAGAAAAGCATATTCAGATCACAAACATGCACTCTTCTCATCCCACCTAACTAACTTTTGTTCCCATCATAATTCACCCATATATATTCAGATTCCTTAACTATGAATGCAGAGCATTGAAACTCAATAAAATAACTTTATTTATATGACAGTATAGTACTTTGAGTAGCATAGTAGGGCTATTACATAGAAACACACATAAAAGGGTTATGTTATGGGAACACCCATGATGTTTTTTAATCCATAACACCACCTGATAAAAGACCTGAGAAAGCATATAAATATATCTGGACCTAAACATTCAATTACATATATATATATATATATATATATATATATATATATATATATGAAGTAAAAATGCAGTAACTGCATCTGGGTCAAGAGATTTTAGTGTAACCGTTTCACACAATGAAAGTCCTAGGAATACTTGTTTGTTTCCTCTTCTCATTCTCATTTTCACTGGAACCAAATTGAAACCTCTTGCTGCTGTCTGTGAACTGTATCCATTCCTACCCCTTGCATATCCTTAAAATCAAAAGATGACAAATCACACTGGGGGCTAAACACCATGTGGTTGGTGTCAAAAGGGGCGTTCATGTTCATGGCTTTGAACCTCTCAAATTGTCCTTCCTCTCGTGCAAAGAAATTCCCTTCCGTCACCATTCCTTGGCCAGTGAAATAACTCTCACGACTGTCCTGTTGCTGTTGCTGTAACATGGTCTGAGAAAAGTTATGATTTTCTGCGGCTACAAAGTTGTTGGAACTTAAGTTATTGTTTCCTACAACGTTTGTGTCATATATTGTCATAAGGTCATTTATCATTTTTTGGCCATCCTCCGGAACTCCAAGCCCAGATACACCAAATGAAGGTTGAACCACACTTGCAGCCTGAGATGTAGTGTGGGGTTGAACAAATGACTGAGGGAATATGACCGGCTTAACCTCAGCATCATGGAAGTTGGGACCACCACCATAATCTGAAGCACTGTTTCTGTATGCACAATTCAGTTGATGATTGTCCCTAGCCGACCTGTCAGGGAAACCAAGGCGAGGTTCACTGTAAGGGCATTGAGGATGCTCACAAGTATAGATTTTGGGATCCATCATGAGGTTGAAGTCACCAGGAATCTTCCTCTTCCTGATGAAATCAAGGTTTGTGACAACATCTCCCTTAAATGGATGAGAAATTTGTAGTGGTAGTCTTCCGGTGATTCTCTCCATCCCACCAAGATTAGATGGATGAAGAGGGTCTGGCTTCCGGTCCTCCACATCAAAGTTTGGTTCTTCCTCAGCCCCATCAACATCATACTCACTGCAATCATTGATCACCATGGAGCCATTACCTGCACCAGAGGAAAACGGGGGGCAATAATCAGGATAAAGCTCTCGAGCCAAGGCTTCCTCTTGGTTGATGATGGCAAGCCATGTTGCACTCTCCTTCGCTGTCATTTTGTCCTGAAGGCATTTAGACTGTCTCACAAGCTTCCGAATCTTGGCTATATCAGGAGACATGTGTTTGATGACAGCAGTAAGAACACCAACCTTCCATGCCTTCTTGAGGTCATGAGGTTTCTTGTAAGGTGGAGGGCCTTGATCTTTGGGAAGACCAATTTGAGGCCACCATTCTTCATACCCAGTGGGCCACCATGGTGGAGGAACACCCTTCTCTAATGGGAACCTTCTCTGAGGAGGATCACAGTGCTGCATAAGTGCTGACAGAAGAGAACCCAGTGTTGTGTCCTGTAACTCCTGCAATGTGTGTGGAGTTGGACCAATGGAATTGCAGCCATCATTCTTCCCTGGAATTGCATTATCAGCCTGATACTTTGCTATAGCAGCAGGACCATTTCGATCAAACCTCACCTTGTCCTTCCACCATTCGCGAAGATTGTCTGATGCTCCAGTCACTGGCTTTCCTTTCTCAGGAATTATGCCATAAACAAACCCTTGTGCCTTGCAGACCTCCATCATCTTCAGCATGTACTTCAGTATTCCATCCTGAGCTCTTGACATCTTTTTCCTCCTAGCTTGCTCTTGGGATTGCCTCTGCTTCACTGCATCTGTCCCTTCCTTTGCCTTCTGTTGTTCTTTCAATCGTTTGTGCCGCACTTTGTCCCTCCACATACGCTTCTCCAGCTCATCCATATCAATTTCTTCATCACTGTAATCATCCTCAACCACAGGATCTGGATCCGTTTGTCTCACAGCAACAATATCCTCGTCTCCAAGGGGACAACTCAACAAATCCAAATCGCCACAAAACCCAATGTCCTCGAACATCATCATCTTTTCCCAGAAAAAAGAAAAAAACAGCCCAAAGATAGACCAAGTCTCTAGGAAAAGAGGTTCAATTCAACCCACCAGCTTCAGATGAAGTGAATAACAAACTGACTTTACAACTGTCAAAAGCCAAAAACAAGGAATAATTGTCAATTGAGACGGTGCAAAGATCAAATGATACTTTCCAGATATCAAAAGCATCAAATCTGTAGCAATATCTTACAAGATTCATTAAGCATGTATTTTGACCCACAAATTCTTCCCTCATTCTCATCCACTAAATTTTTTATATAAGCAAAAGAATTCCAAAGTTGATTTGTCACCTATGTTGAATCGATACGACTATTGAGTTCGGTTCACATATAGGTCATCAGTTCTGTAGTATTCACCAATAAAATAAATACAAAAAAATTCAATTGAAACAATCAAAAGCCATTCAATTATAAAGTAACTTTCTTGAATTATTATTTTTTTTTCCCATGGGGATTCAGTACAGAGGTGTGATAAAACTATGTTTTAATGATATGAAGAATATATAAGGACTTGTAAAATCCAAAAAATTAGATACGTAAAAAAATATTAATATATTCAAAATATAAAAGTAAACTTGGATTTAGATAAATAATAAAGAGAGATGAAAAGTAAAAAATAAAAGTTGTCACCTTTCAACTATGGAAGAGTCTGGGACGTGTCTTAATGGATTTGAATGAAGGAGGAGAGTAATAAATTTAAAAAATTCCTACTATTTTGGAGGAATTTCAAAAACAGAACATGTTCCTGAATATAAATTTGAATCCCCTAAAAAATCAAACTCCTCTATTAGAGTGCTTCACCCAAATACAAGTTAAATGCAATATCAAAATTCAAGTTTATATCAAAAACCTAATTCATCAAAAACAGATACCAGATCAGAACTATCCTGATTGAACAGATCCAAATCAACCGCCAAATAGGAATGAAAATAGTGAAAACATAATCACCAAAAACACATAGCATAGTTCAAAGATGATTTAGAAAAGAAGAAAAACAAATCATTCATCAACTATAATCAAACAGAGTCAATTGACATGTTATATAAAAACATATTACTTACCCAAATCATAAGAGGAAACAATCAAACCAGTCATGAACACGGGATCTAAGGGCAAACTAATAGCTAGCAAACCCCCTCAACACCATAAATAGCAACAGTAAACCCAGAACAGAACATGATATACATGTATACATATATATTTCCCAAGATCAGAAAATCATGAAAATACTAAAACTTATCAAATCAACAGTGTAAAAACAGTACCCAAAAGAAAGAGAAAACGCAGAAGAATAGCAAAATAAGAAAGACCCAGAAATTTGTTGACCAAGCAGAGATCAAGAAGGAAGTGAATTATGAAAAAAAAACAATTTTTTTCATGAGGGGAACCTTACCAGTATGAGGAGAGGGTGCAGTTGTAAGATGAGCACAGGTCAATTTGTAAAGAAAAAACAGAGAAGTTTTATAGACTAAAAACAGAGAGAGAAGGAAGAAGAAGAGAGTGTAGGGAGATGAAAGGGAAGAGAGAATAGTGAGTAAGAAAAAGGGACAGAGTTGTGAGCATTATCTTGCTTTTATTTATTATTGCTGATGGTGGTGCCATTGGTGAATGTGAAGTGGGGTGCATTCATTATTGGTAAGATTAAAACATTGATAAAAAAGCCTCAATTGGAGGAGAAAGTGAAGTTCCACATACATTTATAACAGAGGTTAGGTTAATCCCATCCCAACCTCCCATTAATTTTTTATTAATATTTATTAATTCATTTATTGTGACATAATGTGTGTGAATATGATTAATGAAGTTTCAGTTTTATTTTCCTTTTTATCTGTCTGTTTGGTTTTTTTTATTTTTATATGTGTGTGTTATCCGTGTGTGATAACTTAAAAAAACTACTTAATTTTATTTATTTTTAAAACACAATAAACAAAATATAAATACAAATTTTCTTTTCTTTAGTAAAATTATATAACATTTTTTCAACTTCTCATCTCCTCCCTTATAAATTAAATAACATGTTAATTGAAATAACAAATAAACACTTTCCGGTCTTCAAATTTTTATATGTTTAAATTTGTTATCATTAATTCGTTGTGAGAATTATTGTGATTTTCAATCTCAATTTAACTTATAATTGGAGTGCCAGATCTCAAGCTTAGAGTAATTATTCTCTTTCATTTAAAGTTGCATGCATTTCATTAGGAGAAAAAAAAAAACATGTACACTTCTTAATTTTTATATTTATATTTTATACCTAATAAAAATATTTTTTTATTTTTTAAATTCATTCATTTTAAATTATTTTATATTTTAAAGTAAAAATATGATTTTGTTAGTGTTTAATAACGTTGAATAAAAATTGAGATGTGTATTATCATTATTATTTTTATTTCTTCCAGAAAAATAGAATAAATTATTATATTTTGTGTTTTCTAGTTTTTTTAATATATCCAGCAAAGAGATGGGAGTATCTAATATGTGAATAATGATTAAATTCAAATGTAATTATTTTCAATAATTTGATATTTTTCATTTTATTATAAAAATAATATTAAATGGGATTACTTATTTTAATATTATTAAAAAATATAAGATTTTATGAATATTGTTATATATAATAATTAATAGTTTAATCCTCTCACATGAATTTAAAAGATGTTTCTTTTTATTTATTTTTAAGTTATTAAAATTAATTTTAATATAAATATTTTAAATTATTTAATGTAATTTATATATATAAATATATATATATATATATATATATATATATATTATATATATATTAAAATGTGTATTTTATTACGAAAATTAATTTTGCTGAAGTCAATAACAAAATATATATTTCATATTTTCTTATTAGAAACTGATTGTGTGAAAACATTAAATAAAGGAAGATCACACAATTTAACTTACCTTTATCTTTTGTAGCTTGTCTTGTGAGTTAAATTAGTACATGTAACCTATCTTGGCTGTTTTTTTTTAAATAAAATTGGAACAAGTAATCTTTCAATCCACTGTTTAGTTCCATAATATTTTCTCTTTTTTTTTTAAAAAAAAATGCTTTAACTGCATCTATAAGGAACTTGAACCCCTTCCAATCTTTCAAGTAAATATTAATTTGTTTTAACGTCTTTTCAAATATTGAAAAAGAAAAAAAATATAGTAATGATGGTTATCCATACTCTATAACACTACTTATTATTAAAATAAAAATATATTAATTGAGAATTAAAACTCAACCTAAGGTATCTTAAATTTATAATTATCCTTTTGACATAAATTTTTATTTTATTTTAAAGTTACTTTAAATGGAGAATAACGTTACTAAACCATTTAATATGAATTTGCATTTGGATGCCAACATGTAATGTCAATGCATGTTGGACTTATTATTAGAGAAAATATATAATATTATCATTTGAGAAAAAAAAATAATTGAATTAAAAAGTATTTATTTAATTTATTATTTGTCGTAATTTTTTTCCATAATGATATTAAAATAAATTTTTAAAGTTTACCTGATGGTGTAAGAGATATTATTTAGTGTTATTCAATAATAATTTTTCTTGATTGTATTAAAAACTTACGTAATATATTTATTTTTTCCCTCTCTTTATTCACACGGTACATGGATAAATTATTCAAAGATTAAACAACGCATAAGACGCATAAGAGTATAATTAACATATATTTTTTAACTTTTCAATAGCAAGTTGAAAAAAAAAAACAAAAAATGGGATAAAAAGATGAAAGAAATAGAAGTGGTATATTTGGTAAAAGTTTTAAGAATTAGAAACCTGTAATGAAATATCATAAATTATGATTCATGTATCATTCATATAAGAATATTGCATATTTATGATATATAAAACTATTGGGATTCCTCCTTCAATTAATGAAGTATTTATTAGGAAGAGTTACTTTTAATGAATGAAAAGTCACATCTCTTCGTAAGAAATCACATGTATTTATCCATAAAGCCTCATTTCCACATCTTTATGTATCAAGAGTTACACCTCTTCTTAAAAAGTCACATTTTTTCATGAATTACTGATTTTTCTTCATTTAATTGTTATACTTGTTGGCAAACAAATATTTAAACCGTGAACAATTGAACACAATACAAAATTTCAATTGAAATAAAATAATAATCAAGTATTTTCACCATGTATATTTCGATCCATCAATTATATGCATTTCATAGTTAATATTAAAAAAAAGTTTTTTTAACACCATTTCATCACCATTTGACAATTTTGATAAAATAGTCTTAGTTAATTTTTTCATATTTTTAAAAGAAAAAGAAAATAAATAATAAGGAGAGACAATATTAAATAACTATAAAAAATAGTGTGATGTAAAAATAACAATATCCTAATAAAAATTTGTATAATCGATCATTTCTACCCGTTAAATATGTTTTTACTTTGTAGCCTGGGCGATTATATTGCTCAATGAACTTGCTTCCATTTTTGCAACTTCCACCAAATCCTCCTACAACACATTGTGGTCAAAAGATAAAATAAATAAATAAATATGTAATTGTATTTAAAAAGTAATAAAAAAGAAGTATAAAAAATTGTGAAAAATATTATAGGAGAAAAATAGAAGAGGAATTGTTGTAATAGATACTTGTGCAGCAATGAGTCTCAAAGTTGTTCTCTTGCTCGTTTCCTGCATGGCTCCCGCTATCAAAATTTCGTCCAATATAAAATATGCCTACAAACATCAACTTCAATTTTAACCATCCATGCAACATAAACATCTTATAAATTCTCGGTAAATAATATTGAAAGATTCACATCGACTAGAGATAAGAAAATTTTATAATATATAATTGACGTGTAAATTTCATCTTATAAATTGATTTTATGGAGCTGAGTTAAACTTAAATTTCATTTTCTAACATGGTATCAGAACCAGGTTAAAGCCTATTTTAACAGACCACCTACTAATTTTAATATACCGATTTTGAGTTAGGCTTAAACTCTATTTTTAACATATAATCTAAATTATATGTCACTTTCAATTTTATATCGGAAAAACATTATGATTGATTAGAAATAGACAACACTCGATAAAATGACATTGGAGAATCGATTAACTTTTTGAATTGCATTGAAAAATATTAAAGATTATTTTGAAAAAGTAATTAAATATTTTCGTCAACTTACTTAACAATATAAAAGAAATTAAAAAGTGGAAACACCAGAGAGTACTTATTCAAGAACTATGCAAATATAGTTTAACTATGTGCAATATAGTAATATAGTTTAAGAGGAAACAAATTACCTTGTGGAAATTAAAAATCAAATCCAACTCACAAACCTGATAAGAGAAGTAGAAGATAAAAAAAAAAATTCAAGCTATGAGTATAAAGTGTGAAAAATTTTAGAATTCGACGATAATTGATACTAACACTGCCAAAATATCGATCCAATGTCTCGACAAAGTGATGAATAATTGCCAAGGTCTCTAATTCATTGTCTTCCTCATCGTTGCATATGCAAAAGTAGAGACTAGCATATCTAATCAATAACCAAAACTGAAAGATCGTCAATTTTTACACTTCAAGGTATTTTCTTAGCCATGCAATCAAAACAATGAAGGTAACAGTCTTGATCCACCTTTTATAAACAACTTTGAATCCCTTCCACTCCACAAAGTTGCATAGTTTCGGAGCTCTAGAGATAATTAACCCACATAGCTCTCTAATTGTCTTCCAAAATGTAAACAAATAGATCAAATAAAATAAGAATCATGTTATGTTAGAAGTAAGCTTTTAAATCTAACTCAATCCCACAAAATCGGTTTGTAAAATGGGGTTTACACCCCATATATATACTACAAATTTGTCTTATCTCTAGTCGATGTGAAACTTCCAACACACTTTATTCATGCCGAGATATATACATCTGATGTAGGTTAAACAATATTGTTGAATACACATAATAAAATCCGAATATTTGAGTAATTGTAATTACCATGAGTTAGGATTATAATTGATGATAGATACCTTGGATCTCTCTTTCTGGGAGTATGGTGAATACCATTTTGTGAGTCTCACTTTTCCTTGCCGACTGATAAGAAGTACAAAGTGGATCTGAAAAAAAAAAATTATTACTTTTTACATCACTAAATTATAATATACATCAACACATAAGCATAATTTACCTCACTTCAAATCTAACCCCTATGCACAAGAATTAGATGTGTTGGATATTAAACCAACACTACATCAAACACAAAATGAGATTAGGAATCTCACAAATGTGTTTTCTTAACATGATTTCATTGATTGAACGAAAATAAAATTGTAAATAACTAAAACATCATTAGAAGGCAAAACATTTACCAGAAGGCAAAACATTTACCATTGATATTTGATTTTAAGATGAGATTAAGAAAAAAAGTATTTGAAATTGTTAATTTTCACTTTTCATATAGGGACAATGTATATTTCATGTTTTATGCGTTTTAAATTTGGGTTATTTAGTCCTAGTCTCACTCCTAAAATTATGGATCAAAGTTAATTAAGTTTTTGATTAATTTGTATATCTAACTATTATTTCAAGAGAAAACTAAATTTTCAAACATGGATTGGTCATTTACTAAAAATAATGATTTGTTAGTTAGATGTCCTATGCAAGCCTAACTATGGTTTGTTTTATTGTAGGATATTTTTGTGTGTGTAACTTTTTTTCTGGTTTCTTCTTAATGATGTTATATCACAACATAAGAAAACGTGATTAATTATGCAACCTTGCATATTATAAGATTATTTTTTTATCCTCCGACATATTAATCAAATACTAATTCAATTAGAAAATTTATAACAAGTTCTTGCACTTGACAGAAATTGAATACAATTTTTGTACCACTTATATCATTCCTTACAACATGTGAGCATAAATCGTTTGATTCCAACCACATATCATGGATTCATTAATAAAAGGAATATTGATGCATTAAACAAAAATCTTTTAAAAAATCTATTGATGTATTGACGTGTACTAAACTTGCCACCTAAATGGTAGGCCAACAAAACATGGCACCACACGTTTTATTTAAATTTTAATTGGGTAATTATAATCGAAAAAATAAGGTACGAATAAGAAAGAAAATTAATAAAGTGAGTAATAAAATGATAACTTTTTTATAAGATTATCTCTAATCAATATTCCATGTAAACCATAATTATAAATGAATAATGAACCTATATTTGAAAAGACTTCGATAAAAAAAAATATTAAATGTATTTTTCGTCTTTAAATTATTTTAGAAAGTTGTACTTTACTTTTAAGCTAAATTATGTATCTATTTTATCAATTATGTATAATATTTTTCCGGATAATCTATTAATAATAATAAAAATAATTAAACAAAAAGAACAATTAATGAAATTATTATTAAGTAATCGGGGAGTATGGATACTAATTCTATATAAGATATATCAAATATTATTATGAAATTTAACATTTCATTTATGTTAGTGCAAGTTTATCCATCATTTGTTATTATATGAAAATTTATTAAAAGAAAAAAATAAAATAAAAAAATATAAAGCATGAGACCATATCAAATCTATGATAAAAATATACTTTATGAGACATAAACAAATTATACATGAAAAAAAAATATAAATAAATATAAAGAGATAAAACATAAAATCATTATGAATGAAAAACATAAAAAAATTTGAACTGTATATGCGGACAAAAATCAAAACACCTACATCATCTACCTCTAAGACTCCAAGGAACCCTTTGTTAATCCAAAAAATCATGACAAACTAAAGAATAATAATTTTCCAACCAGAACCTTTGAAAGTCCTTCTCAAAGAATGCTCTAAAGCATAAACTCAACATAAATAAAAGTTTGTACCCTTAAAATTTAATAATTTAATAAGTTGTCATTGATTCTATGGAATTAACACAATCCAACTCAAACAACTTTAATAAGGTCAAATCAATAGTTAAATCAATTAGATGTAATAAAGTAAATCCTAAGTTGTTTCCAACAAGAAGAAAAACAATTCTTAAAAGTAACTACACAAACATTACTAAAACACAATACAAATCATAACAGATAAAAGTAAGGATATAGCTTATTGAAAATTAAAATTAATAAATAAGAATGATATGAAAAAATATAAAGGCAAATTTGACAACAATAAATGAAATAACAAATTAATAAAAGATCTTTAAAACAACGATATTGAAATAGGTTCATTCCATTGTTCTTCCAAAATAGATTCATAAATTTATTATAGTTTATCTAAATGTTTATGTTAAATTAATCATGGTTGTAGGTTTTTCAAAACAATCAAATTATATATCAATTAATTTGTTGATGTTTTCACTTTTAATCAAAATACACTGTCAATTAAAAATTATACCATTTAGATTATTCAAAGTAAATTCAACCAAAGCTTATTTTTCAAAATAAATTTAATCAAAATACATTGTGAATCAATTTTTATTTTGTCATCATGTTTATTTATTTGCTTCCTCACCAAGTAGAAATTTAATTAATCAAAATAAAGTCTTGGTTAATTTTAGTTAAAAATATTATTACCGTTAATCAAAATAAAATTTTACTTATTAATAAAAATTTATTTAATCACAAAATTTTATAAATTAAATAAAAGTATAATCTCAATTAAATTTAAAAATCATTAACTCATACAATATAAAATCATTACTTTTACATTTTTTATTATTTGTATCATGTTTTACAAATCTTTGTTTTGATCTCAAAAGATTATAAAAAATTTATTACAAAATATAAATAGTAATATAAAAAAAGCTAATTGATAATTAGAATAAATTTTTATTATTATTAGGTTGTGAATAATAATAATAATAATTATTATTATTATTATTATTATTATTATTATATGTTTATTTGTAATATCCTGACAACCTAGACTGTAAGTAGTGAACGTCTGACACGTTCATTCATAATTTTAGAATTTGTACTTAAACAAATAAATTTTGAAATTTTAATTAAGGTAAACATATTATTATTATATGTTTATTTATATGATTGGTCCTAATATATTACTCAATCATAAATAATGATATATAATAGTAATTAGTTATGACAATGATACAGTGTTGCAATTTTAAAGTTAATGTGCAATATTTAATTTCCAATATTGAGTGCTGCATTTTTTATTATATTAGTATGTTGCAAGTCTCTATCTAAATAGAATGTGTTTGATAAGTATCAACAATATATAAAGAAAATTTCATCTTTTATGTTCATATTTCAAAATATTAATTTTATCTTTTAAAATATAATTATTTATTAAATTTTTAAAAATTAACCATTATTTTTATAAATTTTATTATAAAATCGTCTATTTTTATTCTTTTTTATTTATTTATTTATCAACAGTTATTATCTCATCTTTTTTGATATATTTCATTTTATTTTTTAGTAAATATAATTTTATTGTATATATTAAATTAATAACATTGTATTATCACGTATATTTAAAAAATGTGTATACACTGACATTGTTGTATACACTAGTATTAATAAATTGAATCACTGATAAACTTTATTGTGAGGTTAGATGGGTAAAAAAGGAGTATCTTGTACGCTAATACAAGTGTATAGAATAATTTAAAAAATTTAATTAACTTTTTTTAATCAACAACAAATAAATACATAACGAATGCAATATTTACATACTTATAACATCGTAAGAAACTTCATAACCTCAAATGGATTTGGATACTAAGTAGTTGGGCCTGATTTGGGCTTTTAATTAGTTTGAGGGTCGTTTCTTGCCGCACCTCTTTAATTTGCACCTGCAGTCCCGTATCCTTATAATTTTTTAATAAATAGACATTAAACTCATACTAAAATTATTAACCGTTGTGGATGAAAGTAAGGAAATTTTGACGACGGTGAATTATTGAAGGCATAAAATTCACTTTAGCATAAAGAAATTGAAGTGGGGTCGTGGTAGCACCAAAGGTGCTTTTTTTTTCTTCTGCACATTGTGATGTGACATTGTAGATTAAGCACTCATGCACCCCACTTTTCCGAATATCATAAGTGGCACCATTTTAGTTTCAATTCACCATAGATGTTAATGGCAACCCTTGCATAAAGTCTAAATAAACTCCTTTTTGTATTATCCATCTACTTCTTTTCCTTTCACTTTTTCACTTACTTTCTTCCTCACTCATTCTTCTTCTCCTTTAATTCTTTTTTCATTTATTATTGTTTACAAAATTCAATATATAAACATTACTCGTTATTTAATCTTAGGGTTAAATATGTTTTAATTCCTTAGCGAATTTTGAAATTAGTTTATTCTAAAACTTTAAATCAATTTAGTCCTTCATATTTTGAAATATGTGAATTTAGTCTTTTTAACCAAATTTTGTTATATTTATTAGATATTTTAAACGCGATTCATAATAGTATTTGACCTAATATTAAAGCAAAAATGTGTCAAATAGTATAAACAACTCAAATACAGTCATGAAATACGTACGAAACATCAAATAAACCTAACAAAATTTGATTAAAAAAACTAAATTCACGTATTTCAAAAGATAAATACTAAATTAGTCCAAAGTTTCAAGACTAATTTCAAAATTGACTAAAAAGCAAGAAAAAAAATCATATTTAATCCTTTGTTGTATTATAATTTTAGTTAATCTAATTATGTATTTATTACGAGACAGAAAGATAGAAACGTAAAATAGATAGAGGGAGTATAGGTACAGTTTCGGAAACCTGACATTATGTCCTGGTAAAAAAGGATTAATAAAATACCAAAAATGATCAACCGTTTTTAAATATTAAATAATACAGGATATGAACATTTCAAAAAATTCATTTAGGAAGATATAATATATAATATATATATATATATATATATATATATATATATATATATATATATTTTGGAAAGTTTATTTCATTTTATTTTTCCGGAAAACTTTTTAAGTATGTATTTCATGCATTACAACAAAAAGTTAATTCCAGATATTTTGTTTTCGAAATCTGATTCCAAAAATTCTGTTTCAAAATTTTTGTTCAAGAAATCTTATTCTAAAATTTCAGGAAATCTGTTCTGAAAAACTTGTTCTGGAAGGTTTCCGAAACATATAGTCCAGAAGTCTTTTTTTTTAGAGAATAAAATGGTCAGTTAAAACATTTTTGGGATACGTGAAGAAATTGTATGGGTTCTCGAAGTAAAATCCTTTATTTAACAGACTTGCGGGGGTTTCTTCCTGTACCTCCAAAGAGTTCTACTGCATCTCCAAACAAATTTAAATTTCTTATAATACCTTTCTGAACCTTTTGACTTTTAAGCGGTAAAATTCTCTTATATTTTGAAATCCGTTAAAATCCTTAACCAGCTTTCGAAATTCGGTAAAATCCTTAACCAGCTTTCGAAATCCGGTGAATAATGTCAACCAGCATTTGAAGTCCGGTTAAGTGATTTAACGGAATTCGAAATCCGGTTAAGTCCATTTAATTTTTTTAATTTATTTTGCATATAAGATTTATTTTCAATTATATTAATATTATTAAGTTGTTGTTTTATTATAATATATTTTATTAATATTTATTATTTTTTTAGTTCTGAACTTGAGCTTTTATTTATTTATCTTTATTATTTTTGTTTTAATTTGTTACTTTTTTTATTCATTTTATTGCTTTATTGTTTTGTAATTTTTGTTATTTGTGATATTTTGTATTAATTATTTTCTACACTTTTTTAAAGTTTTATTTATTTGATGAATGAGTTTTTTATTTGTTTAATAAATTAAAAAATAAACTTTTAATATTATTTGTTTTCTACAATTTTTTGTATTCATTTTTTTTAATTTTATATGTAAAATAAATTAAAAAAAAGTTAAACTAACGAAATTCGAATGCTATATAAATATAAACTTTAAATAAAAAAATAATTTACTGAACCCTACTTCCATTACCGGTATATAATTTTATTTAATGTAGTTATATATAATGTAAACAATCTAAAATTAAAATTAAATAATTAATATATAAATATAAACAAATTAAAATTAAATCTTATAAATAAATAAAATAAATAAATAAAAACATTAAAAGCTAACAAATAATAAATAAATAAAAATAATTTGAAAATAATTAAATAAAATTAATCTAGATATTATAACGGCAAATATTTTAAATAAAAATTTATCACTATTAATTAAAAATTAATAAAGTAAAAATAACTACAAAAATTAAATTAATAAAAATTTATTTAATGTACTTATATAAAATATAAATAATTTAAAATTAAATAATTAATACATAAATTATAAAACAATTGAAGTTAAATCTTATAAAAAATCAAATAAGAAAATAAGAAAATTAAAATCACCAACTGTACTATGAATGTTGTTTTAAAAAAAAAATTGATTTAGAATTTCGTTAAAGGTTCAACCGGACTTCGAATGCTGGTAGACAATTCAATAACCGGACTTTGAATACCGGTATACAATGAAAATGAAATTTGAATTATGTTAAATCACTTAACCGGATTTCAAATGCCGATTCACAATTTCAAATTTTTTTGACACTATGCACCGGATTTTCAAATTTTTTTGACACTATTTACCGGATTTCGAAAGCCGGTTAAGGATTTTACCGGATTTTGAAAGCCGGTTAAGAATTTTACCGGATTTCAAAATATGAAAGAATTTTACCGTTTAAAAGTCAAAAGGTTCGGAGGAGTATTATAGGAAATTTAAATTTTTTTGGAGGTGCAGTAGAAATAAGCTCCCCAGACTTGCAGGCTGCTGAACTCTATATTTCATGGGCCAATTTAATTGAAATTTTGGGCTATAGTGGGCGTTGGTTGGCCCGGAACAGTAACTTATACGTTTAAACTAAAAGAAATACAATAATATTTCCTTCACATTATATAATAATATTTATGAATAATTTGATAAAAAAAATCATTTAGAATTCATGTACTAAAAATGTTATGCCTTTTTTCTATATTTAGAATTCATTCCGAGATAAAGTTAACTTCTGAGTTATTCCTAAAAAGTTAAACTAAAAATAATAAAAGTTAGATTATCAAAAGTTATAAATGTTCGTCTGCATAATATGTCAGTGTCAATCACTTAAGGATGTATGTAATTTAACTTATATCTGTTTAATTATTGATCTTTCATTTAGTTAAACCTTGGATAGTATATATAAGTAAGAAAAATGATATATTAACTCAATTTTTTTACTATTTTTTATATTGCCTAAGTGTCACTTTTCATTTTTATTCTTTTTTTCAATGTTCACACGTGTGGTATAGGAGCCAAAAGTTTTTTTCTTTAGAGAAAATATTTTTCAAAACGTGTGGAAGTGCAGGGCATTTAACATAGTATTACTTTTAGGTGAACAATAACGGATAACATGTTTTAGATCTCTTCAAAGGTATTAATATCTTTATTTTTTATTTGAATTTTTTTTTTTTTTACAAAAACCACAATATAAATGTTTTGATTTTGATTTTTTTACAATCAAATAAAAACTACAACCAAAATTGTTTTAATTTTTATATATTCCTTTTTTCATTATAGTAACGACAAATTGTTTCATACGGATAATATTTCCCCTTTTTCTTTTTGTTTTATTATTAACTAGGATTGGGCTGATTGCAAGATAAAGAAATTGGGCCGAAAGCCCATGAAGAATTTTGGGATTTACCCTAAAAAATTAATTGTCTCGATTGTGGTGCCAGAAGAGAGGTCAAGTAGATCGTTGACTATATGTTTCTTCTCTATTTCCTCGAGATCTAGTTCGTTTAAAAATATTTATTTATTACAAAATTTATCTTTTCATATATTATTGTAAAAATCAATAATTTTTTCATATATTCGATCTACGATTGGAAAATAAGAAAGGTTGTTTAGTATGAAGTAATCCAAATCAAATAGTTAATATTTAAATTTAAATTTCTTCACATTCAAAATTTAAAACTAAATTAAATATTTAATGAAATAGAAAGTAATTGATAAAATGTATACTTAAAACTAGAAAAAAGTTGAGGTTTATGAGTACAGATAATAAATCCTTTAAATGCTTCTGCTCGAAATAAAGAAAGAAAATAGTATAATATACAAATAAATTATTGCACATTTGACTTTTCCAATGTGGTGGGAGCCACCTAAAAAATAGGCCAAAAGATATAAAAGAAAATATTTTGCTAAAAGTATTATAATATAAATTTTAATATTTTTATTCTTTTCAGCAAGAGTTTCCTAAATATTTTGTCAGTAACATGCAATTTTTAAAAACACATTAAAGTTTTAAAAGGTATTAGAAAACTCATACTTTCGTAACAAAAAATATTATTATATACATTATTTTACTTAATCACGTTTCAAATATTTGTTTTCTGTGAATTTATTTAGATTTATTTAAAAATGTATGCTTTTACTATAACAAAATTGTCTTTTAAACAATAATTTTTTCTTAAATAAAGGAATCGGGTGTATAATATAGTAATTTTTTAATATTTAAGTTTATCAAATTAAGGAACTCGTTAAATGAAGATGCTCTAAGTAATTTATGAAAAATCACTTAAAATAGTTTGTTAAAATAATAAAAAGAGTTCTATATCTTATTTTAATTCATTTTCTTACTTCTTCCAGGTTTTTCTTTTTCCTTATTTTTTATGAACACGATTTCTTGCATCATATTTATACTTTTTCTCCCCCTCTATCTGTTAACAAATCACCCAATCCAAATTAATCTTTAAATAATAAAGTCCTCGAATAATTCTTCGAAATTGTAAACATGAAACATATATGTTCTCAAGGAACAAACATTCATCAAGTACTTAATTAAGCTATGTTTAGATAAACTTTTACATAATATTCATAAATACATTAACACAATGATTTTTTTGTATTTAAATTATAACATTCCAAACAAAATGCATAGTTTTAATTATAATAAAAGATACAAATTTTGTACTTCATTCTAATAATTGAAATATCGATATTCAAACCAAAGTTGTATTTTACTTTGGTAATAATAGATAAAGATATATTTAAATCTAAAATTAATTTATGAGATGATATTTTATTTACTTATATATATTATAATTTTATTTCATTTTTATTTGACCGTGATTTTTTAAGAAATGTGTTATAAAAGATATTAAAAATAGTGAGGTTTAATAAGCAGGTTTTCTATGATTAAATAAAAGAACAGTGAGAATGGGATAATACAATTTTGTTTTTGTTTTTTTTTTCTTTTGATAAAACGTGGGACACAAAATAGTTAGCGCTGAAAATGACAAGACGCGCTTTTGCATTGGATGCTTAGAAAGTTGTGGTTAAAAGTGATTGTGATTGTGATGTACTTGAGTAATAACACGTATAATTACTTATTTTTTCTATGAAATTTCACATGATTTTCGCATTAATGTGATTCTTCGGAACAAAACCAAACACATCATAGAGTCAAAGGTGCAGCTAACGATGTCTCATACTACATTTGTATCAGAGACAAAAACACACCTTGTCTCACACACAACAAACCTTTTCTCACTCAAAAATTATACTTTTATATCACTTTTTTCTTCTTCTTCTTCTGTTCTACTGAATTCACTTTTCTTCTTATTTAAAGCAATGTGAGAAAAATAAATAATGATTACTGAAAAAGTTATAAAAAAAAGGAAGAATAATATCTGTTAGATACAATTTTTCTGTATATGATTTTGTTAATCATGACATGATAAAACAGCAACCTACCTACCATGTTTCTCAGTTAATGTTTTCCTCATTCTTCTTCTTCCACATTCTATTCTGCTTCTACCCTTCTCTCAAAATCATAACTTTTCCTCAATCATTGCTTTGCCACATTGCATTTCACCCCACTCACCCCCTTCTTCAGATTTATAACCTCATTTTCTCAGAACCATTGCAGAAACTTACTGGGGTTCCCTTCTTCTGAATTTGTTCTTCTACTCATCTTGGTTAGCAATTGTTGCTTCTGTTACGCGTATATGCTTCATTACTCAACTTTACTTCTTGTGAATTACGAGGTAAGAATGCATCATTGTTTACCTTTTTTCTTTTCCTTTTTTGTTGGGCGGGGATTATGACTGTGCAGCAAGAAGAAAAAGTTACTTGTCTAATAATTCTTACATTATTGTTAGTGATGCATTTAAGGTTTTTCTTTCTCTCTTTTTCACCTGAGATTCGTAATTGTAGTAACAAGAAGTGATTTTCAATGTGCGTTACATATTATAGAATAAGGTTCTCTAAAATTAATCTTTTGCCTTCAAATTTTTGTTTACACTGGCCCCTTTGCTCTCACTTCCAGTGGCACATTCTCTCATATAGTTGGAGTAGGAGCTACAAGGAAAGGCATGCTGGCTATCTGGTTGATGCTATTGTTGTTGGTGGCCATTGCATTGGGGAATTCAGATATTGATGCTCTCCTTGAATTTAAGAAAAGCATTCAGAATGACCCTTCTGGATTAGTTTTTAGTTCCTGGAATCCCAAGTCTTTAGATTCTGATGGCTGTCCAAGGAACTGGTATGGAATATGGTGCAGTAAAGGCAGTGTTATATCAATCACTCTGGACAATGCTGGTTTGGTTGGTGACTTTAATTTCCATGCAATTAGTGGCCTTGCAATGCTTCGCAATTTGTCAGCTGTGAACAACCACTTCACTGGAGAACTCTCACATGCTACTACAATGGAATCACTTGAATATCTTGATTTGTCCCTCAACAAGTTTAATGGACCGTTACTCTCTAACTTTGTTCAGTTGCGGAAGTTAGTGTATCTGAATCTTTCTTCTAATGAACTTGGAGGCACTCTTACTATAGAGTTTCACAAACTTGGGAAGTTGAAGTATGTAGATTTGCACATGAATAACTTTTCTGGGGATATTATGCATATCTTTTATCAGATGGGAAGTGTACTATATATTGACTTAAGCAGCAACAGGTTCTCTGGTGCACTGGACTTGGGACTTGCGGATGAATCTTTTCTCTCCTCAATTCAATATTTAAATGTTAGCCATAATTCCTTGAGTGGTGAGTTATTTGCTCATGATGGTATGCCATACCTTGACAATTTAGAGGTTTTTGATGCTAGTAATAATCAGTTAGAGGGTAATATACCTTCCTTTACTTTTGTGGTATCTCTTCGGATACTTCGACTTGCATTCAACCAGCTCACTGGTTTGCTGCCAGAAGCTCTATTGAAGGAAAGTTCAATGATGTTATCCGAACTGGATCTTAGTCAAAACAAGCTTCAAGGTACCATCTATGTTTTCTGTGTAAATTGTATCTGTCTTCTTTCTTTAAGGTTAAAGCTTTTGCATTTTTTATATAAATGTATAGTTTGTAAACCTGTAAGATGCAATTGAACTGGTTGTCTGCTCCCATTGTGTTGCTATCAGTTATGCTAATTTATTCATAAATGAAGATTTGGTTGTTAAAAACTACTGCCAATAACCCATGTCAGGCTTCTGTTTAGTTACTGAAATATGAAACTGCAACTATCTTTCTAGTGCCCTTTTCAAGTATCTTTGGGGATTGTTCTTCTGTGGAATAAATAAAATAATTTTCATATCCTCTTCCTAACGTCTTATTCAATGAGTTTCTGCTTACCCTTTTGATCACAACTTAAACTTTCTCTGTAGGTCCCATTGGAATTATTACCTCGGTGACTCTGAGGAAGCTTAATTTATCTTCAAACAAGTTGTCTGGCCCCTTACCTCTCAGGGTAGGCCACTGTGCTGTCATAGATTTTAGTAATAACACACTATCAGGTAATTTCTCAAGGATTGGATATTGGGGTAACTATGTGGAAGTTGTTCAGTTAAGTACCAACACATTAATTGGAATGCTTGCAAACGAAACTTCTCAGTTTTTAAGGTTAACTGAACTTAAGGCATCCAATAACTTGTTAGAGGGCTTTCTCCCACCAATTTTGGGAACATTTCCAGAACTGAAGGAGATTGATCTTAGCCTCAACCAGCTTTCTGGGTTCCTCCTACCAAGCTTTTTTTACTCAACCAAATTGATTAATCTTAATCTCTCCAACAACAAGTTTTCTGGATCAATTCCTATTCAATTTCAACCTCCAAATACTCCATTGGTTTCTACTGAAAATATTAGTCTGGTGTTTCTTGATCTTTCAAACAACAACTTGAGTGGGCCTCTTCCTTCAAATATGAGTAGGCTTCACAATTTGGTATATCTCAATTTATGCAACAACAAATTGGATGGTAATATTCCTGATGACCTTCCAGATGAGTTGAGAGCATTAAATGTGTCCTTCAATAATTTTTCTGGTGTGGTACCTGAAAACTTAAAGCATTTTCCTGAATCAGCATTTCATCCAGGAAATACTATGCTGGTGTTTCCTCATTCGCAATCATCACCAAAAGATGCTTCCAACCTAGGTTTGAGGGAACATCGGTTACATAGAAGGTCTGCCACTAGGATTGTCCTGATTGCATGTTTGGTTGCCGGTGCTTTTGTGATGGCTTTTGTGGGCATAATAATTTACTATAAGGTTCATCATGAAAAAGAAAGGACTTCAAAACAAAATGAAGCTAGAGGTATCACTCAAGAGGGTAATTTCACATCAAATATAGAGGCAGTTTACAGAAATTTGGAAGCATTACCACCATCTCAAAGGGGCTCTTCTGATGCTGCAAGAAACATTCATCCAGTGGGAGAGAATCCTATGAGTCTTGGCCGTAGTGAATTAGGTAAAACCGAGGAAGGAATGTATTCCCCAATGTCTATTTTGTCACCTTCAAATCCTTCATCTTCTAAAAGCCACCAGTTTGAGAATCCTGGTTCCCTCCAAGTATCATCTCCAGATAAACTGGTTGGAGACTTGCATATATTTGATGGGTCCTTGGTACTAACTGCGGAAGAACTTTCATGTGCTCCAGCAGAAGTTATTGGCAGGAGCTGTCATGGAACACTTTACAAAGCAACACTTGACTCTGGTCATGCATTGGCTGTCAAATGGCTAAGAGAAGGAATAACCAAAGGAAAAAAGGATTTGGCTCGGGAAATAAAGAAACTTGGGACCATCAAGCATCCAAACCTGGTTTCTGTTCAGGGTTACTATCTGGGACCAAAGGAACATGAGAAACTCATCATATCAAATTTCATGAATGCACAATCTCTTGACATTTATCTCCATGGTAAGCTCATAGCTTCATATTTTGATTGCAGCATTAAACCTAGCCTTTCCCAGTTTGTTTAACTCTTTCTTGTTTTACTTTTATGCAGAAGTAGATAAAACAAATCTCCATCCTTTAACTCTAGATGAAAGGCTGAGAGTGGCTATAGAGGTGGCACTATGTCTACATTTCTTACATGATGAGAAAGCCATACCTCATGGCAATCTCAAATCCACAAACATTTTGCTAGAAACTCCCAACAAAAATGTTCTCCTCACAGACTACAGCCTGCACAGGATACTCACTGCTGCAGGTACTACCGAGCAAGTTCTGAATGCCGGTGCACTCGGCTACCGGCCGCCGGAGTTTGCTAGGTCAAGCAAGCCATGCCCTTCCTTGACAAGTGATGTGTATGCATTTGGAGTGGTCTTGTTAGAGCTCATAACAGGAAGAAATTCTGGAGAAATAGTATCTGGGATTCCAGGGGTGGTTGACCTCACTGATTGGGTGAGGTTTTTGGCTGAACAAGACCGTTCAAGCCAGTGCTTTGATAGGTTTCTAGTGGAGAAGCATAATGGGGAAAAACACTCAAAAATTCTTGATGAAATGCTAAAGGTGGCTCTTAGATGCATCCTTCCAGCATCTGATAGACCTGACATGAAAACTGTCTCTGATGATCTATCAGCAATAATAAGGTAGAGTTGCTGATCATATCGTAGCCTTAACCACTAACATCATCGTCATCATCATTTTGTTGAATTTGTTCAAGTTGGTTTTCAATTTTGTTGAATTTTTGTCCCTTGATGACAGCATTCAACAACAGGCATTATAACAAACAAGTGAGGATATGAAACGAAATTCTTTGTCAAAGGACATTCATTTTTTTCAACCCTTCAATTTCAGGTTGTGTATATTGATGATTTTTGCTGTACTGTTCTGTGTAATAATTGATAATGCTAGAAGACGTTAATTCACCATTTTGTCATAATGCTGTGATCCAAACTCACACTAAATTTTCTTCCTTTTGTGTTTGATTATGATTATGAAAATGTACGTAATTTGACCAATGATTAATTATGTACATTTCATTTTCTTATAAATAGAAAATTAAACATTTCATTTTAATTTTCTTATAAACATTCATCGAAAGAGGCTTGATTTCCTTGTTCGTTAATATGACCAATGATTAATTATGTACATCATACAAAAGAGATTTACGGTTAAAAATGATTTTACGAGGTTCATCAATAACATTAAGGTAAAAAAGTTATATGTCTAATATATAAAAAAAAATTATGATATATATATATATATATATATATATATTTATATTTTAAAAACTCAAAATAAATATATTTAATTTTATATTTATAAATGTTAAAATTTAATTTAAAAACGTAATTATCTTTCTTAGTAACCTTTAAATCTTCTAATCCTAAAGAAACAGTCACTTACATTTATTTTAATAATTAACGTCACATTGATGGTAATAATTGTCGTTACTGAAAACAATTTAGTTGGATGTAATATGCAAAGATGACAACATAGCAATAAATTTAAGAAAAACAGTTTTGTCTATCTGGAACAAATGCACAACGAAAATTAATTTTATTTTGTAAGAGATTAATTTTTTTTTCTCAGTTTTTATATTGTGGATTATACACACCGAGCTCTAGGTGTCAATGAACTTACTCATCAAAAGCATTTTTCTAATTGAGTAATTAATTTGAAATACATGATATTTTTTGAAAAAAAAAATATTTTTTAATATGCTTGCCAAAAGTTAAAAATAAGTCATCTAAATTTGATTTTGATAAGTAAAAAATAAAATTGAAGTGGGTTAACTCATCTAAAAATAAAAACATTTTATTCTTTTAATTATTTTATATAATTATTGTAGATGATTCTAATCAGAATTAAAATGTTCACTTATTTCATAAATATTATTATAAAGATGATGATTAAAAATTAAAGTATAAGTCATGAAGAAATGGTAAAAACAGTAATAAAAAATTATTTATTGTAAATTATGTGTAAAAGGAATGGACCTACAAAGCATTTCAAGCAAATGGAAAATAAATAAAAGGTTAAAATACCTTTTTATTCCAAATTTCGTCAAGTTTTGTAAGATAAGTCATAATTTTAGTTTTGTGTTCAATTAGGTCTAAATTTTCGTCAATTTTATTCAATTAGGTCATTTTTTGCTAATATCGTTTAAATCATTAACGACCATGAACAGTAACGACCATGTGTCACTTCGTGATTTTTTTGAATTTTTTATTATTATTTTTGAATTATTTTTTAAATTTGTTTTAATTTTTTTTTTAAAATATTCACTTATTAATTTAGTAAGGTATCACATGTCAAAGTTAATATTTTATATTCAATTTTATCTCTATATTTATTATTATTATTCAATTTAATCACAATTTTATTTAAAATTGACTAATTTAATCTTTATTAAACTTATAAAGCACATAAATTTGGTGCAGATTCATAATGCGTACACATTAAGGAAAAACATTGAGAAAGGGTTTAGTTTGGTGGATACATAAGAAAAAACAAAACCGCGTGTGGCAAAGCGCCAACTAGCAAGTACCCAAAAGAATCCCACTAAACAACCTTTGCCATCCAAATGGAACATCCAAACACACCTTTTCCTTTTTATTTCGTCTAAACTTGCCAACTGTCATTCATCACACATGCACTGTACCCCATACCAATCTTAATTTAAATTGCTTTTTATGTCCAAAAACTTATATTTCGTATGATTAAAATAAATTCTAAGCAATAAACACATGCATATTTTTATAAATTTTATTTAAAAATACTAATAAATAGTAAAATAAGACATTCACTATTCAAAGCATAACTTCTTTCGAATTGATGCCATTTGTTAGAATTTAAATTCTGCATCATGTTCATTTTTTTTAACAAAAATATATCACAATTAAAAACTCTATTTAATAATCACCGCTCACGGTTTGAATAATTTTTCGACATTTTTGAAAAATACATAGCTATTCATTTATGAGTTATCTAAATAATAAATTAATAATTATTAGCGTTTCCAACGTGCAATGCAGCATTCTGATCTGTGTTCTTTTTTACTATCATCATCATTAGCAAACAAAAAACTGTTTCGAGTTATTAATTTTAACAAGACTTTTAATACTTTTTTCTTAAACTATAAACACGAGACGTTTTAATCTTTTAGTTTTATTTTAACTTTAGTCATTTATTCCTAAAATTTTAATAATGCTTTTTAAGAATTTAAACGCGATTTAATATTTTTTGATAATGAGATAAATTTTACTTTTTTATATAATATTAATTTCTCTAAACCGCGTGGATATTCCACTGCACGCGTAAACCGTTTGCTTCATATACAGTCACACACAAGCGCCTAAACAACGCTGCATCACTCACTCGTTCTTCTCGTTTCATTTTCATTTCAATTGCATTCGTGTTTGCTGAGATAGTTTATTAACTCGTCACTGACTCACTCAATGGCTGATCGAGTTCACCCCCGCGACTCGCCTCCCGTTTCCGCCGAGTCACAACCAGCTTCGCCTCAGGACTCCTCCGTCGTTCCACAGGCGCTGCGGCCACCGCCGTCGGAGAAGCCGGTGCCTCCACCTGGAACCTACGTCATCAAGATACCCAAGGATCAAGTCTACCGCGTTCCTCCGGCGGAGAACGCCCGCCGCTACGACCAATACACTCACCGCAAGCACCGCCGGAGCCGATGCTGTTGCTGCTGCTGCTGGCTCATCGGAATCCTCTTCATTCTCATCGTGCTTCTCGGGATCGCCGCCGGCATCTTCTATCTCGTTTTCCGTCCAGAGGCGCCGAAGTACACCATCGAAAACATCGCCATCAGAGGAATTAACGTCACGTCGCCGTCGTCCGATGTGGCAATCTCGCCGCAGTTCAACGTCACCGTCAAGGCCGATAACCCTAACGACAAGATCGGAATCTATTATTTGAAGGATAGCTCCGCCGAAGTATTTTACAACGACGCGAGGCTCTGTAACGGCGCACTACCGGCGTTTTACCAGCCGTCAAATAACGTGACGGTGTTCGGGATGGTTTTGAAGGATAACGGAATCGAGCTTAGGAGCGAGGACCGAAAGTCGTTGTTGGAGTCGCAGACCAAACGGAAAGTGCCGTTGACCGTTAGAATTAGGGCGCCTGTGAAAATAAAAGTGGGGTCCGTTAAGACATGGAAGATTACCGTTAAGGTGGACTGTGACGTGACGGTGAACGAGTTAACGGTGCAAGCGAAGATTGTTTCTAAAAGTTGTGACTATAAGGTTGATCTTTGGTGATGAAAAACATGGACAATGGAGTCAGTTTTCATTTATTATTAATTATCATTATTATTACTGTTTTGTCACAGATAGAGATAGGACACAGACATTCCTGAGATTATACATTGTTTATATTTCAAATAAATAATATAGTGAAAATTGCAGAAATTATAAAAAAAAATCGTAAATTACATAAATAGTTGCATTTATTGATACGCCACGGGTCTGAGATTTTGATATATTTGGTTTTGCAGAAGACTTTCCATTTTTATTATAAATGTTTTAATTTTAGCATGTTTTAGCTTAAGATAAAACGTCAACTTTTTATTATTGACTTTAAATTATTAAAATTATATATTTGGTGAATTTTGTTTATAACGTTATACTTTTAAAAGAAAAATTAAGAAAAGAAAATATTGCACTAGTAAGAGAGTGTTAAATAAAATGCTTTCTACGTCACTCAATTTAATATAAATATAAAATAATTTGACTTATTAATAATTATGCAATACATTTCTTTCTTGACCATTTCTCAGAGTAGAGTAGTTAACCTTTTTCTATCAATTTCAAAAATGCTACTTACTAAATGCTTGACAATTATTTATGATTATAAAAGAACAAAAAATAACCAAAAAAAAATGTAATATTCTTTATGCACAACTCAAACGCACTCTTATTTTTAGTATTCTTCCCAAAGACATAATTCTAGACTGAGTGTATGAAAAAAAAAACTGAATTTTTTTTTTCAATTTCCTTTTTTAATTCCATTTAACTATTGATCTAGTTTATGTCACACCTGAGTAAAAGAGACCATTATTATTTTCTCTTTTGTTGTGACATTAACTTTAATAAATTACTTTTAGTATTAATTGTAATCTAATTAAACAAGGTAATTTATATTTCTTATTAAATTTAGTTAACGTGAGCGAAAGCCAAGTATGATAGACTTGTAAAAGTATACAAGTTGGTATACTTCTAAAAGTCATTACTAGGTTTTGTTTCTTTTACAGTGAGATTATGCTTTAAAAAATAATAATTATCGGTAAATATTTGATAATTAATTTTCAATTTTTTATTTTTCATCAACAATTAAAATCTAAATAACTTATTTTACCTCATTCACTTTAGAAGAAGAACTACATTGAATTAGTAACTTTTCTTACTTGTTTTTACTAATTGGTGAATATCCATGAATGGTTGCGTAATGAATTAGTGAAATTTAGGTGCAGAATTAAATATACTTTTTGTTAGGTGGATACTGGACTTACGTATTTGAGGCAGATTAATTAATGTATTAAAAATAGTTTAAAATTTAAAAGTATTTTTTTGGGAACATATTATTAATATATCCACCGTCATTTCCGGTGCATCTTTATCAATCTAATAATATTCAGCATTTACCGTTTCCATTGTTACGTTTTTCTTTTCTTTTCTTCCACAGCCGCGCGTATAACTTACTTCTTATTTGCATAAGTCAAACCTAATTATATTCTAACCATTAGGTGCAAGAAGCTTCATATATATAATTTTACACATTCTTTTTCTTTTCATGAAATTTAAAATTTAATTAAAAGTCATTTTTTATTTTTTATTTTAGTAAAAACATGTAAACAATGACTATACAAAGTAATAACTATGTCATATCAACCAATGATAAAATCAAACAATTAATATATAAATTTTAAGTACTCAATATGATAACTTTTTCTATAAGAACTCGACAAAAAATAGTCAAATTTATTATGGATTTAAAATTAATAAAGCCTAGTTTTTATATATTATACTTTTAAAGGAATGATAATGTGAAACCTATATGATGATACTTAGTAATTGTTATATTATTATTTATTTAGTAGGTTGCAAATGAGGTTAAAAATAAATTATGAAATAAAACATGTTAAATTTTGTATATCTTGAATTTCTTGTTGAGTTGTATTTAAGAGGACTTTGAATTTCTACTTTGGTTTGGTATGATATTTATACTTCAATTGCTTTTTTTAGACTTTTTAGAGGAATTAGAGTTATAAATTAGGTTTTTAGGTATAATTCTTAAAAGTGAGGGTATTGGATGTTATGTTTAGTTTTGTTCCTAATTACTATTGTATGAATTATAGTCAGATTATAGGTAGATTTTTGTTTAAATTTGATGTAACATATAAATTTCTATTAAATATGAATAATTATGTTAACGTTCCATGTATGTAGTAAATAGGCTAAAGCGACTATGATCTCGTTCAATCAATCAACTGTGTGTGTGAGTAACGAAAAATTTACGGAACCTAAAATAAAATAGGATAATATTTGTAGAGACTTGATGCATATTTAAGCTAACTAGTTTTTTTTTTTTTTTTTTAAAAAATATAAAAATATATTATATTATATAAATTAATTATATATATATATATATATATATATATATATATATATATATATATATATATATTATTTTTAGAGATAAAATTCTTGTTTATGATATATGAAAAAAAATTATAATAGTTCAGTATTACAATTTCTAAAATAAATGATAAGCTCTAAGTAAATAATAACTATTTCAAATAAAAAATATAATATGAAAATAAAGTGATTAAAAATAAAAATTAATATATAATTATCTTATTCATATTAAATAATATATTACTTGACTAATTATGCGTAAAAGAATATAATTATTTTAGTTTGAAAACTTTTATTGTCACCTTAACAAGGGTTAAATATGTTTTTATCTCTTAACTTTCAGTTAATTTTGAAATTAGTCTATTTCGAAATTTTGGACTAATTTAGTCATCTTTCAAAATACATGAATTTAGTTCTTTTAATCAAATTTTGTTAAGTTTATTTGACATTTCAAACGCGTTTTATAATAGTATTTGACTTAACATTAAAGTAAAAATGTGTCAAAGAGTACAAACAACTCAAATACAATCCTGAAATGCGTACGAAATATTAAATAAATCTACCAAAATTTAATTAAAAAGACTAAATTCACATATTTCGAAATATGAAAAACTAAATTGGTCCAAAGTTTTGAAATGAATTAATTCCAAAATTCACTTAAATTTAAAGTACCAAAAACATATTTAACCCATTAACAATGTTGATTAGTATTTTATATTTACAGCATTAACTCACTATAGTGAAGGACTAACAAAAGATAGTAAGACACCGAAACGACGGAACCCTTTTTGGAGAAATTAGAACGTATTTCAATGGATTAATAATTTCATTACTTAAGCTATCCTATTATGTCCACGTAAAAAAAAAATCCTATGTACTTAAAATAGTAAGTATCTTTAAAAAGATTGATATATTTGATGAAAAATAGTTAACATTAAAGTTAATGACTAAAAAGTAGATTAAGTTATAATTTATTCAATCGTATCACATGCCATTGATTAATTAAGTGTTGCAAAATTGAAATTGATAAAGAATTACCGGAAATGAGAATGTTTCAAAAAAAATTAAACAAAAAGATTAAACAAAACTGGTGAGATATTGATTAAAAAAAATAAGCAAAATTAATTGCTTTACTTTAGTCTGTTTTTATATCCTATAAAAATAATTTAAGTTATCTGGGAACCATATTATGTTATGTCATATTTATGCAAACACTTTGTAACCCAAAATTCTGGATCAATGCAGAGATAAAGAGGGATGTTATTCTTTTGAGAACTATTTTAATATCTTTGTGCCTAAAAAGAAGATTAATGGTCTTAAAAGCAGCCAGAGGAGTCAAAATTATGAACACTTTTTGAGACATTATCATCGTTATTCAACTCGTTTATCCCAAAAGTTGTATGAACAATTTATAAATGCAAGTTGTTCAAAATGACAATGTGAACTATAAGATTATTTGAGTGTGTTCCAAAATTCAAACAAATATTGTTAACTGATAATTATGTACACATAACATAACTGAAAAAAAAATGACACCAGCAATGAAAATGAAGAAGCAGAGCACATGTCATGGTAGAAAACCTTTATTAGCAAAAATTTGCACCCAAATCTTCACCATCAGAAGCTCTATAAGCTCCCTTTTCTTCATTCATAAACTAAGTTACTCCAATGCCAGAAAGCTCCTTGCTATGGGAAGGTATAAGAGAGTCATTGTACACAATCTTATCATTGCATTGCATATACAAAGAAACTTTTTCTTGATTTGAAGATTTGAACCCCAAAAGGACTAAATGAATGAACAATAAGTGTGGCAATTTGTAAGGTCTTGATTACATCCTACCATGCACAAATGCTCCATCCTGTGGACTTGTATGCTAAACACAAAGCTATAATTCTGCAATTCCACAATGTTTCATCGCAATTCTCTTATCATGTGGATGCTTATTTTCAGGCTAAACCACTTGAGATTGTGACATTGAAGGATCAACTTTGAGGTTCAGAATTCTGGTGACCATCCTGAGACTGAGAATTCAGATTACCGTTTTGAGACTGTGAATTCAACCGCTGAAACTTCTTGACCTCCTGAATGTTTTGCCTAAGTTCTGTGTACATTTTGACAGAACAACCAGACAGATTATTTAATTGACCGAGAAACCGAATCAAGCTTCGCCGGAATTGATCAAGGCCTGTTGCCCAGTCCTCTGACATGTCATCTGCCAGTAAACCATCGGCCGATTCGCCACCGATATCAGCCTTCCATGTTGGCATATGAGGATGAGCACCTTTTCCTTGATTCTTGTCTTGGTGTGGTAAGAACTGGGCAGTGTCTGCTGCCAAACTCTTAATGGAATCTGCAACATCCTTTACTGGTATGGTGCTGAGTTTACTCAGCCAGAACTCACAGGTGACATATATTGGAGGACCATATCGGATAAGATCAGGTTGATGCCTCTTTTTTCTCTTGGATGATTTTTCTCGGAGAAGAACACATTTGTGAAGCCATCCGTGTATAGCCTCCAGGTAGAATTTCTGAGCTCCCATCCACTTGGTAAAGCTTGATGACAGAAATTGGAGTTCATTTTCAAGATAGGCAGTGATCTGTCTACGTAATTCAGAATGCATGGTGATTCTAGCATGGCTGTTGTTGTATGCTGCTGACATGATTTGAAACTGAAGTTTGTGGCATTCATGCATCACTTCCCACATCCTACACAACCTGTCAACAAAGCATCACAGAAACTGATGAAATACACAACAAGCAAGAGGTTGATATCAATCAGCAAAAGTGAATTTACATATGTGAACCATCCATCTCTGTGACTATGAAAAGCATAAGTTGCTTACAGATCCAAACTCAGTAAACTGATATGAAAGGTAGATCTAGTTAAGAAAAAGGGTTTTGATCTCTATAGTCTTCTGGTAAAAAACTCTACACTGTTTAGCGTGCAGAAAAGCCACTATAGTGACGTGCTATACCTCAGTCGTTAAGTTCAAAGAGACATGATCCATAGTAGAAAGGATCTTCTGATTATGCCCCATTGATAGGAATTTAAATTTAAACAAGGGTGTAATTCAGTCACCTGAGCTGATATAGAATGACTTTCACATAAGCAAAAACAATGTATTTAAGTAATGGAGCTTTTGATTACTGACTATTGCTTTTTGGTTAAGTAAATTCATAGCTTCAATACAAAAAACAAATTACCAAATGAATTTATCAACATAGTAACTTTTACCAAACTATAAACAGAAACTTGCTAATAAACTTTCTTATGCTATTCACTCTGGTATTTATTGTATTATCGAGGCAATGCATGTCAGCATGAAATAGATAGTCAATAAAACAAGAAAAAGCTACAGAAACATACCCTTCAATCAACTCCTCAAGCTGTGGTTGAAGCTCTTTGTCCCGTAACTCTTCAATCCTCATTGATATAGAGTCTATCCTGTGAATTGCAACTCTGATTCTTGAGTGCAGATCCTTGACTGTTGCACGTGTTTTGTCAACCTTAGAGGTTTTTTCTCCTTTTGATTCCAGTTGTCTTAAGATTTTACATTTCATGTCATATTCTTTTCTAACAATCTCACTAGCCTGCTCACAGAAAAAGGCAATGATATTAGCAAAACAGACAGAGAATAAGATATGTACCAACGTATTCAAAATATTTTACTGTCAACTGATAACTTCAGGATTTGGTCTAAAAGATTCAAAACAAAGACTTCTGAACATACTGTTGCCAAAATATAACATCCACAAAATATACAATGGTTGACAAAATTGTTGATAAGAAATACACTGCACCTTCACTTCATCATAGAGTTTCCTTTCCCAAGCATATAGCCTATCCAAGGTAGATGCATGGCTTCCAGAAATCATACAAGAACTATCAAAGAGATTATTGGTATGGTCCTCAACATTGTCCATTGAATTTGCTGCTCCTAAAGGGTTTCTGGATGAGGAGGAACGGGATGATGCCGTCCTGTGCCAAGTCAAGTACTTAATCGAGTTTTGAGCAGGTTCTAGGAAGATGTAAAAGAGGAAAAGTTAGAAACCAGGTTTCAAAAACACAGGAATGAACATAGAAATTACAAAAAAAAAAAGATAGCAAAATTTTATCAGATGGTCTGGTATAACCTTAGGGAATACTTTCAATTTCATAACTAAGAGATTAGTTCAACTCCACAAGGTCAGCAATGTCAAGCAAAACAAAAAGATAAACAATAAAAATGACTCAAATTACCTTCTGGAACCTGGCTTGGGTCTTCTCCACATGAGAAACATGCCTTCAATAACGAGGATACCACAGAACCATCTGTAGCAAATAAGAATTCTCTGGTTAAAATTTTACAACATTTCATTTTGAAATAAATTACACAACAATGAAAAGAAACATCCAAAAGCTTCTTCGAAACAGAAAGTGAAGTTTTCTGTCAACTCAAGGATATCACCAAGATATTTTAGTAAAATATGTGATGTACGATAATCTTAGTTACAGGACATTCATTCAAGGAGTGTCTGCTTGTGGCCTACAGAGTATATTCCTTTTCTATATTTGGCCAAGTGTCTAGAGAGTATCTTAAGTTGTAGCATGAATGTGGGAAAAAATTGCATTCAAAATCTCATATTTATGTTTTACTTGCACTAAAAAGTAAGAGCTGCTAGTATTTTATATTCCCAGAAGAATACTGATTCACAGACAGATAGAAAGAAAAGAAGAGAGACAGCAAGATTACTTTCTTTTCCCGGGAATATTGGACGAAAGTGAAATTTGTTTGCTTCAAGCATCCTTGGAACCTCTTTGCCAGATTCTGAAGCTTTATTAAAGAGCAGTTCAATATCTCTCACGCTTGAAAAGAAATTCTTAGGAGTGACTTTATTTTCACTATGACTTTCCTTCTCCATTGGTTTATTTGTTTCAGGTGGAGGCAAAGCTGCCATAGGTGCTGTCTTTGATGTAGATAAATTAGCAGATTTTCCCTTTTCTCCATTTACTGATTCAACTTCAGAAGCTGAATGTCCTGACAGAGGCCTAGTTGTGGCAGGTGTAGCATCTGCTTGAACATGACTTGAATTAGCTCTATTCAGATTTTCAAATCTTTGGACTAGAGTTTCTGCAGTAGGCTCTTCATCAAATTCATCTTCAGAGTCCCTAGAGTGTTCCCTTCCATGAGATGAAGACTTCTCTTCATCATCTTCTAATTCAGGAATTCCCTCCTCCTCCCTTAGTCTTTGTATATCATCAGCATTCCCCATATCTTGATGCATACCCTTCCCATCTTGAAAAGAAAACTGATGGTCAATGGGATGAAAGAGACCAAAAAAATCCCATTGTGGGGTTCCAGCAGGAAGAGAGGAATCTTCAAATGCTACACTGGCATTTTGTGTTGTAGTACCTGATGATGTTACTATTCCAATAACAGGTACTGGTGGTCTTTCTTCAACTTTCTTAGAAGAAATAGTGCTATGTTTCATATGATTTGCTCGGAACTTACTTGAAGAACTAGGAGGGGAGGGAGTTGGGGAGAATGTTTCATGTTCAGCTGCATCTATGTGATGTGACACAGACGGTGAAGAGAATGAGAGGGTCCTTTCTGTTAAAGCAAGTGGTTGCTCTGGTGTTGCATTTGTGTACAAAGAAGGCTCAATTGGTCCTTCAGGTTCTGTGAATTTTCTCAGAGCTGTTCCTGTATTCTTCAGTGATTGAATATATGAAACATGAGCTGCTGCTAGTGAGCAACGCCCATCAAGTGCTTGTCTCACAAACTTCTTCCTTTCACGGCATAGCTGCAGAGCCTTGTCATCCTCCATTTTGGAGCTTGAGGCCCCCATTATGCCAAATCTAGCTGAATTTGGCTTTTCCTTAATGGAAATCCTTCACTGAAGTTCTATCTGTAATTTCATCAAACAAGTAAAAGTATAAGCATAACAAACCAGATCAAATCTCTTTCTTAGGGACACATAAACATGATTTTCTTTGCAAGACATTAAGAAACAGGACAATTTAAACAACTGGTGGAGATGATAACCGTGAAAACCAGGAAATGTCACCATCAATTTTCATCAGGACACACAAGCAAACAAAAATTGCTTCTGATCTGAGGAATATGCCGCGGAAAACAATGCAAGTGAAATCACCGCAAACAGAAGCAACAATTGAAGAGGGAAAATCTGCTCAAACTCCAAAACAATCAAAGAGAAAGAGCATCCACTATCCAAAAAGACAGCAATAGTTGAAAGGCGAAGTTGAAAGCCAAAAGACAGTGTTCAAAGCCCAATGAGAGACCCAGACAGTGAGTGAGTGCGTGGGGATGCAGAAAGCAACGAAATTTACAGTAAAGGAGACAAATTTCAAGGAAGGGGTAGATTATAGATTACCCAACTACAAAATAGAAAGTAGGAATTTTTTTAGTAACTAGCCAAAAGAAAAGTTGAATTAAACCCAAAAACAAATTATGTAGCAGGAACAAGGAGGGTACCCATAAAGCAGAAATCACAAGAAAAAAAAATTGGAATTTGCAAAAAGATGAAAAATTTGGTGGGTACCAACTACCAACCAAGGCTGCAGTGAAGCAAAGCTGCACGATATGAACTTGGATTTCAGCAAAGGCCCATGTAAGAGAATCATTGACAGAAACGGGATTTGGGAATTTTCAGAGAGAAGAGAGAGAAATAGAGAGAGAGAAAGAGAATAATGTTAAGTAAATGTAATATGATGAATCTTATTACCATTGCTGCTTCCATGCAAAAGAAACATAGGAGGCCACAGTGAATCAGTGATGCCACCTCCACGTGGGTCCCACTGTCTGCCGAAAGTGGAGCGTGGGGAACACGCGCTTGGAGCATTCAATACTTCAATGCACAAGAAAGCAAATGGTACTACTCTCTTTCTTTTCAAAGGCATCTAATTTTCCATCGTTCATTTTCCATCTAAAAAAAGTGTCTAACTTCTTATATCTGTTTATTTTCTTCTCTTAAAAAAAAAATACCCAAGAGAGAAAAAAAATCAAAGCTTTAATAATAAAGGTACATGTATGTTGTCTGTTGAAGTTTAATATTCTGAGTCTGATACAGTTCAGTTGTGTTAGCATAAAAGTACTGTGTGTGTGACTGTGCAATCTCGTACATGTTTGTTTGTTTATTGGTTTAAAAGACTAAACAAAGTTTGAATTTTTTTTTTCAACATGTACTTATAAACAAAGAGGTAAATGGTATCATATAATAAGGTATAAGATATTCAAAATTTGCAAAAAAGGGTGAGAGGAGAAAAAGAAAAAAGTGTATGAAATGTGGCCATGTGATGAGTTTCTTGGCTTGATCATATCTTTTCTGGGTCATGTTTTACTTTTTTTCTGTAACCCTAATTCTAAATTTGTCCTTCAAAATTGTGGGGCCACAATAAATGTCACCATATTCTTCAAGCATTGTGTCAGCTTCTTCCTCACATTTAACAAAAAGTAATCATGCAACCTATAAATTTAATACTTTAAAGATGATCTTTCTCTAAAATAATAATAATATTGTAGCACCATAACTTTCAACCAGTCAAATCAAAAATCAAACTTTATACGATTAAAACATCAACCTAACTGCCATGAAGTGTGTGAATCAGAAAAATTTATCGCTTGCAATAATGTTACTCTGACTGAACTAAATTTACCACCTTTTATGTTGTCCTTCTACCCATAAAAAAACAGAAAAGCATCGACCTAACAAAACTTACTTGAAATGAAAAAGATAAAATAGAGTTACTAGAGAAATATTAATGGTATTAAAACTTTTGTCTTCTAACCAATCATGATTACAGTGAGAAATGAAGTGGAAAAGAAAATGCATAAATATAAAAAAGATAATGGTATTTCCATCCTTCACCTAATCAATTATTTTCTTTTAAATTAATACTATTAAAACTTGTTGAGTGTGGTTTAATATAAGTGTGTGAAACAAAAGGGAAATGTCATAATTAAAATTATGGTTATGTTATAAGTTACCATTCAATTTATTATTATATATATATATATATATATATATATATATATATGATAATTTTAGAAGATGAAAGGTGATTAAGATGAGAGAGTGAGAATATAGAATATGGATTAGGTTTTTTTAAGTTGAAGCATGAAGGAAAGGAAATAGAACAAGGAAGAGTGAGCTAATAATAAGTGTAAGGGTGCATATAATAATTGAAAGAGTGCATTTAATTTCATAACACTAAAACTTATTCATATCTTTCTCCTTCACTGTTCTTCTTCCTTTCTTTTTCCTCTATAAATTTGAGGAAGATCTGAAAGGCTTTCTTCTTTCTCTCCTCTGAAAATTGACTACAAATAGGTAGTATAAACGTTAAGTCTGGACTTTGGACTTTGTTTGAGGTAACTTATATGCTAATAAATGTTCTAATATTATGTAATTAATTATATTATGAATGTTTGAAATGGTTTTAGGTAGGTACAAACCAAGATCATCTCAGTTAAATGTGAAGCAAAACTATCTCAATTATTATGAACTAGATGATGTTGAGCAGATTTGAAATATCCTTAGGTATATAAATCGAAATAATCTCGAATACATAAATATATAATTTTATTTCCATAGAAGTTATTTTGTTATGAATGTAAATTATTTTTTTTTTAAATTAATCTTTGTCATGATTTTTTTTTCATCAAGCATTGATTTTTTTCTTTTTACCATCAAAATGTTGTTAACCTTTGGTATGTTTATCAATAGGGACCTATTTGTCAATTATTTAACTATTGAAAAGATAATTGTATTTATATTTTCAGTTAGTAATTGAATTGCATATTAATGAATAAAACATTTGATTTTTAAGAAATTATGAAATTACATTTTTATGAAAAATAAAATTTTTTGTTGAAAAAATAAATTTTATTCAACTTAACATGATTAAAAATGTTCATTGGGTTAGATTATAATCAAACTCGACTCAATTTCACTTAGTTAAATTAAATTAAATTTTATTTATAATTGAATTAATACGACTCAATCATACTAAATGAATCAAGTGATGAATTCAGTTTAGATAATTCAAAATCCATTTTATAATTTTGTGTATAAATTATGTTATGTTTATCTTTTAGTATTTTAGATTAGTTCGACAAACTATGACTTAATTTATCGAGTTACTTAAAGTTTTGAATTAACTTTTATAAAAATCATGTTATTTTTTTAATTAGGTTGGAACTTAAAATTTACAACTTTCAAGAAAAAAGAATTCAGTATAAAAAAAAAATAAAAACATAAATCCAGTTCGACATTCTCTTAGTGGATTCATTTTATCCTATCTAATGCCAACACTCCTAAAAATTGTATAGAGTCAGTCACCGAAAACTATTATATGATTTTTAACTTAATTATCGCAAAATTTAATAAAATGGGTTTTCTTTTTGACAATTTTGTACTTTAGTTTCCCATATTTTGAAGGTGAAGTTAGTTTAATTCAAATGAAATAAATTAATCTTTAGACACTATTACTTTTTACATCCAATAAATTTATATACCTATTTTATATTCACTATTTTACTTTTCAATCTATATTTTTTTTATAAATAAAAAAGTTAACTTTTTTAATGACCCTACTATCCTTAAAAGTGAATTGTTAAGTGGTGTTTTTAATGTAAAAAGAAAAACAAATCTCTTAATCTTATACATTTTGAAGTGTTGGCATAATATTTTATTACTAAATTTTGAAAATTTTGTTTTATAATATGAGGTGACATTTTCTAGGTGGTTTTGAAATATTGAGAATGAGAAAATACAAAGATGAAAAATCACTTAAAAAATAGCATCTAAGTTGTAAGAGAAAGTTGTCAAAATTTAGTAGTAAAAAATTATTTTTCGTTAGCATATGTGTTTTTGAGGATTAGAAATTTGTTGAACCGCAGAAAAAAAAACATACATATATATAGATAAGAATATTTTGAAACCGAAAACAACAAAAATATTGAATTGTATGAGAAGGAAAACAAGAGAAATGCATAAAGAGATATATTACTATTGAGAATTTCAAGCATACATAATTGTAATTAAACATTTTAACATTAAACTAAAGAAAGATTTAAGCATTCAAATGCATAAGGAAAGATCTAAATTTTTCTTATCTGCATAAGTTTTACTCTTGGGAGTAGAAAGTGGATGCTCCTCATCCTTCAAAAGAAGCATCTCTTGCAATTGCTTTCCTTCACAATAATAAGGTAAATCAAAACTCATTTTTGACCTTTTTGAAGCACTTGCTATGGTGTCAATGTCTTGAAATTCACACAAGGGTCGTTTCATTGCCCTCTCACGAGTTAAATCCTTAGGAGAAAGTAACTCCAAATGTTGAACTTGAATTGGAGGCACAAAACTAGGGTTTGTAATATGAATGTTGTTTGTGTAAACCCTATTAGGGTTTAAATAGTTGAACATTAAGGGGTTATTATTATTCCTTTGATGATGATGATGATATAGAGAATTTGGTCCATGTGGGTGACTTGAAAAACCACTTATTTGATGACCTTGTAAACCAAAATCATTGAATGAGAAATTCTTATTTGAGTGTGATGGAAAACCCAAAGGCCACGTTTTACCATATGCACTTGCTGCCATTAATGATCCATTGGTGGTGCTGTTGAAGGAAGAAACATAAGGTGCCATGGATTGATTCTTCACATCTACAAGTTTATAACATTCTTGACTTTGTTAGTACTTTTCATCATTTCATCTTAAAACTTATATTCAAATCAAATTGTAAAAGAAAAAAAGAACAAGAGTTGGATTTTAATTAATGAAGATTTAAACATATTTTAATCTATAAAAAAATTGGAATCATTACTAAGTGAACTTCCCACTTAATCAAGAAACATAAATCTCGTTAAGATAATTTTTTTTTATAACTTAACTGTAATATCACGTTAGGATCCCATAAAATTAATTTGTAAGATGAGGTTTGTACCTCATTTGTATACTATGAAATTGTCTTATCTGTAGTCGATGTGAGACTTTCAACAGAAGTAAATTTGTTTTTGTCTATGAAATTCAAAATTACTTATGTAATTTGAAAAAAAAAATATATATGTAAGTTGTTTAGTCTCAAATAGCTTGACTATAGAATATAAATCATTAATATCAACAAACGTTTTACTTATGTGTTTGTTTTTCAACACCACAAGAAAAATCATTTCAACCATGTTGTAAAACAAGATTTTTCTTTATATTAATTACAAAGGCTAAAAATACATATTTTATATTTGAAGAATGAGAAGACAAATTCAAATAAAAATTGAAGAATTAAAAAAATAATTGGTACCTTGCATGAAATTTTTAATTGAGTCTATTTGTGAAGGAGGACTCAGAATATTCTGATAACCAAATTTCAACACTTGATCATATTTGGTTGTTGTTGTTCTTGATGTAATGTTGCTGCTTGAAGAAGATGCATAAGGAACCATAGATTGAGTTTTGACATCTTTAACACCTACATTAAACAAACACACACACAAAAATCAAATAAAATAAATCCATAATCTTTAACACAATACAAAACTTATGAACTTTATGAAGATATGAAAATTAATAAAAATAAATAAATTGGTACCTTGCATGAAATTGATGAGATGAGGATAATTCTTAGATCTGTGTTGAGATGCCTCTGAATTAACTCCAAGTGATTCATACTTATTGGGTATTTGATTATTGCTTCCATTCTTTTGAACCATTTCTCTGTTTGGAGACAAAAAATGATTCATCATGAATGTGAAAAAAAGAATCTCAGAGAAAAAAACTCAGAAAGAGTTATTTTATTATAAAAAAGAATTTGCAGGATCATCCCCTATTTATATTACAATGTTCTTTCAAAACATATACAAAAGAAATTATTTATTCATTTATTTGCTTATTTGGTATACAAATTATCAAAGGAGTAGCAAAACGCGTACCTTGGTTAATCTCGAATTTAATAAAGCTATAATTAATTATAATAAAAAGAGAAAGACTTCACATAATTAACTAATTATGGATAATTTGTTAATTAATAATTGTAAGTGTATTCCCGTAAAATGCCACCATGCATTTTACATAAGTTTGATCCAATATAGTGATATTAGATTCTTTCTGAATAAGGATGCAAAATAAATAAATATATATAGGGCAAAAAAATTAAAGAATATTATGAGTACATGCATTTTCAAGTTTTATTTATTATATATTTAATTATATTTTATGTGGTAAATGTTTTAAAGGGACAATAAAAAAAAGTTGGAAGTAACACAACAATAAAATTTTATATATACTATATAAGTAAGAAAACAAAAAATAATACAAAAATATTATTATATTTATATAAAAAAAAACATATTGGAAATTGTTGAGAATTCCTATAGCAAATTTTTTTAAAATATTTAGTATTCAACCAAAATAAATAATGACTTGTTAATGATGAGTTGACTAATGTAATGAGATAGACTTTGTTGTTATACTTTTGATACAAAATTTAAATATAGTTTAATATTTAACACATGTGTTTGTAGATATAGTTATTCCAAATTCCAAACACACTTTTATCTCTAGAAAATAGGATATTATTTTTTAAGGAATATCACTCATTTTTCTCCTTGTATGATTAAAAAACTAGTTAGTGGACTATCAAGAAACTATTAAAGAAATTCATTTTTAATATATTTTTACTGTCTAAAATGGAAAAAATTAAAGATGAGTAAATCAAGCTTTTATAGTTTGAAGTAAATTACTCTTTTGCTTGAATATTAATTTAATGGTTTTGCCAGCATATGCTGTCAATTACATATCATTTATGGTTTTAATTATTTATTTGACTATTTATAGTAAAAAATCAACTTCCTATATCACATGCATTAATAAAATATATTAATAAAGTTATCAGATTAGAATAAATACTGTCATATTTGATTTCATAATACTATTAATGTTGATTTTGTATCATATTTAACCATACTTCAATTAATAGCATATAACAAAAAATTATTCATCTGAAAAATACATTAAACACTACATTAATATTTGTCATCGAGTCTATTATTTTATTCACTGCTTTAAAATATATTTCTAATCAATAAAAAAAACTTCATGAATATGTTTTATGAATAATAAATAGAACTAACGATTTTAAAATTTATAATTAAACTTGAAATATATCATAACAGTTTACATAAAACAATATAGAATTTAAGTAAAACGATACTATGATAATATGTTCTTGAAACTTTTTCAAATTTATTTTATAATAATAGTAGGATGAGTATGATTGAATATTTATTGGTATTAAGTTTTGTAATAACTGTGTATTTTTTTATATTGAAATCGATACATATTAGACTGTATATTTAAACTTTTATATTTTAAAACGTGTTTTACATAATATATCACTTTATATTACACTAAAGTGCATTTTGATTAAAAATATCACTTTATAAAGTATTTTTAAAATATTACAGAGTACTTCATATTTTTAGTGTATAATTTGATTTACATATATGTATAAATACTGTAATAGTGATTAATACACTTTTCATATACATATAATAATATGAAATCATAAATTTAATTATTGAAATGAATCAATTAATATTGAAATTAATAAAAAATATATGACTTTATAATAATACTAAAATTAATTATGTATCATACTTAATAAATATAAAAAATAATAAAATATGATACAAATATTAATTTATGCAAATACTGAAGTATTAACATTAATTAATCATATGATGTCTGAATTAATAACATTAATTAAATATCATATTAATTAATATAACAATTAATAAATATGATAAATATTAATTTATATAAATAATGATTTAATAAGATTAATTACTACTGTGATGTCTGGATGTCCAATATCACTGTCATACTGTGTGCTGTATACAACACAAAGGCAACATCAATTTCCACAATATCTTATGCTTAATATTTTACTTCTTTAAAATGTTTTATTGATAATAAATATAAAAGTATAAGTAATTTTCAATATATTAATAACAGTAAGATAATTTATTAGAATTTATTTAAAATAAAAATAAAAAATGTAAAGTAATTGAGTATAGCTATTCAGTTTATAGATTTTGTATTAATATATATTCCAAGTTTTCCAATCATGTCTGAGAGTGGTTTTGGCCCCAGGTTTTAATTTTATATTTGTAAATTTGTATATGAATAAAACAAGTTGCTTTTTAATTTGTATATATTTTTTATATTTAACACTTTCAAAAATTCTGTACATTTATAAAATAATATTAATATTTCTAATATATTTTTTTTGAAGATCTGTGTCACTGTTCCCGGTATAAAATATGATCAAAATAATAATTTATCAATAGAAATATTAATATATTGTATTAAAATACATATTAAATTTTCAAATTTTAAATACACTTTAAGACTACTTTTAAAACAATAGGGAAATAAAAAAAAAGACTTATATATAATATGTCATTTAAAATAAAATATACAGATATTAAGTTACGTAATAGTTATTATTTATTTAAACATAATAATTTAGTATACATGGACTCAAAAAGTAATAAATTTAATGAATGCATTTGAAATTTATTAAAATTAACCAATATATAAATATTATTAATGTTAATTATCAATAATACTTAGGAAATACAATAATTAATTCATTAAATATATTTTTAATTTTATGTATATTACATTTAGAAGTATTAAACAATACATGCATAGAATAAAATAGATTAAGTGCTTCATTTAAATAGTCTTGACGAATTTAAAAAATAAATAAAACTCAAACTTAGTCTATTTGGTGTCTTAGACTACTTTTGAATATTTGGTCGCATTCTTTTTTTTAAGTTTGACTTTAGTTATTAGTTTTCTTAACAAGCTATTTCATGTAAAAAGAATTGCCTAGGTATGTCATATTTATAAATAAATAGGTAAATGGATTTCTTTTATATAAACAAATTATAAACTAAAAATAAATAAAATTACTACTACTCAAGTTACCTTTATAAGGTTGTGGATTAGTTTATTTATATGTTAAACTTAATTTTTAAGATACAACTACTCAATTTTACCTCCACAATAACTTCTTTAAGATCGATTTTACATACAAAAGTTTAAATAGAATCCCATATATCCTTCAGTAAAATATAATCTTATATGCTTGATTTTTTTTATAATACCTAATATTTAAATGATAAATAATGACAGATCTAATGTATCATGAAAAAACTTATTATAATGACAATATAAAAAAAATTCTATCTATTTTTAATCAAACAGCATTTATTTTTATTATATTTCTCACTTATTTCTCTTATTTTCTTGTCTCAGTTACTATTTTACACCCATCTGTTTCTTCTGTCTTCCCAACTAAGCATTAAAGTTTATATTTTCTACATTAAGATTGGAAATCATTGTTCACTTATATAAATGAATAATCACTTACTTTATTACACTAAATCAGACAGACTTTGGCATATTTGGTGAGGTAAAATAATACTTTGACTTTTTTTTATCCTCAATTCTTTAAAAAAAAAAATCTAGTTAATAAATATAGTAAAACCTGATTTTAGTTCTTAATATTAAATTTGACTAAACATAGTTTTACATTATTTATTTTAATTTTTCAAATTTAATATTTAGAATCGAAAACATGTTTTTTTCTGTCTCTTTTATTGAGGAACCAAAACAAATATGTTAAACTCATTTACGTAGGCCAATGAAAGATAGATTTACCGTATGTACCAAAGTGTGGCGCTAAAATTGCTTTGATGATTTATTGTTTTCCAAAGAATTTGTTGAAAAAAATAAGATAACTAGATTATAAAGATTTAAAACGAAAACCAGTCAAATGGTTCAATGCTGATAAAAAAAAAATATTTATCTGAATTATAAAAACATTTTTTATTCCAATACAAAGTTTAAAAGCACAATAATCTGTCAGAGGACAGTGAAATTGGGGAGTGGTCATTCTTTCAGAACTAGACTAAACTATTTGGTAATTTGAATATTCATCAACTTCTCACTGTAAACTCAGTATACAAACACTTAAATTTGACCAAGGTGATCAATTCTCCTGAACAGAAACATCTTTTTTCCTTTTCTTTTCCTTCCACTACAACAAGATGAAAACACCACCTTGGCGATGCTCAAAAACATGTAATTACAAAACATTTATAGATCTCAAAAAGTAATAATCTTCCTATGTGAGTGCTGTTCTCCAATCGAAATCACGTCTCCATGATCATGATCATGGAAAAGTAGGGTCAAGACTCCAACTAAACACAGCACTGAACCAACAAGAAGTTTGTCATACCGCTCCACCCAGTGAAACTTCAGCTGACTGGCTCCATAAAACGACAATGCTACCAGCGAAGTCATCACAGTTATTGTGCTGTAAATGCGACAAGTGTCAAGCTTCGTAAAAGTAATGAATATCTGAACATTTTTTTTAACTTGATTGGCATCAGACCTGATTAAGATATTATGGACCCTAAAATATTTTTTTATTGCAGAATGGCATTAGAAATTTAACAAAAGACCGAAATCTTATTAGAAGTCTTACCATACGTTGTTGTTATAAAAAATGGTTTGCATGATGCCATGTTATTATAACTTGACATTCCATGTATTCCATGCACTGTAAGCAAATCTTCAAGCCATGGAGATTTTGTTGTCGGATTTCAGACTAAGCAGTCCCACCAGTTTTAACCATTAATTGGACACTTGTCCAATTATAATTCAGTCTCAAAACTGATTTGACAGTCAAACATCTTATGTTCTAACCTGTTAAAATCACTCAACCTGGTTTAATCTCCTGTTCACTTGTCCTAAAAAGTTGTATAAATTTGATAATGTTTCACGGAAATTACAACTTAAAACTCAAGTATTTGCTAACGTTGTTGGCAAATGTTCAAGCAATGGTCATTGCTCTCGGGACCAACAAGGCTAGGTGGCCCAATTGGTCTAACCATGAGATGTCACTTGTCTGATCATAATTCAATCTCAAAAACTGAGGAGATGGTCAAACAACTTCAGACGACTTTAAACCACTCGACCTGGTTTAATCAATTTACTTTTTCTAAAAGTTTTTTAATTTTATAATGTTTCATGTAACGATGTCCTAAAGATTCAACCAGCTAGTTAAAACAGATCAACGTGAACTGGAATCTCCCTAATCCCAACCTACCACTTTTTGGTTCACTTTAACAACATTGAATAGAATGTATTTCATTAGCTTCTCAATGGTCAAAACACATTTTCATGATCACGAAGTAAAAAATTTCTTGGGGACCTTTGCTTGATTCGATGTCCTCATCAACATCAGAATTTTTAACATTGATAATCATTGATACCGTTTTCCAATAACTAACATATCACTAACAATAGGTCAACAAAGATCCACGAAACATGCATATGGAAGCAGAAGACAAGTATACACATTTGAAAACAAAGCATAAAATAGCAGGACGGGAAAAATCCTATTGTTTGGGGTAATTAACTCATACCTGAACAGTAGTACTACGATGGCAAGCACCATCATGGAAGATGAATTTCCAACAGCGAGAAATACTGGGAGAGTTGTAGCACAAGGAGACAAAGCGGGAACAAGAATAAGTCCAGCTACAGCCATTTTCTCCATTGGTTGGTTGTGTGAATGACTATGGCCACCCTTTCCCGTCAGAAACAACAGTATATAACTACCACCCAGAAATACAAGCAAAAGTGAAGCAACCTTATGCACTGTTTCTTCACCAGCAATGGTGTTCGCCATGGTAATTGCCGTTATACCAAGCAGTGAAGTGGATATTACATGCAAAATTGCTCCAAGAGCAGCTGCATGAAACAAAATGAATAAGGTTAAAAACCTGTCAACAAATCCTATAACAGTCATCTGAGTCTTACTATAAATAGAAAGGTAAAATCAAACACCATAATAAGCTACACAAAAGTTTATTGACATCCTTAATTGCTGTAGCTGAGTTGATACTGCCAGAAGTAAGAATACCACGATGCCAATTACTCTAGAAGTCCAGATATGAAACGCATTTGAATGGTATTCCAAAACAATTTTCCAATTCTTATATTAATAAATAGTCCTTGAACATAACAAGGAAAACGCCCATTTTAAGTCATGTGAGCACAATGATCCAGCATCAAATGCAGCCATAAACAAAAATATAATTAAATGACCTCATGCATGACCCAGCCTTCTCAGCTGCATTTTCCAGACAGCAAACCAGATTCTTCTGAATACAATATCTATCGCACCGTTTTCCCCTTTTGTTGCTTCTCTTCTATTGCTCTGTTTACCCACTCACTGTCCAGCAGATTCTTCTTATCGCACCGATTTCCCCTTTTGTTGCTTCTCTTCTATTGCTCTGTTTACCCACTCACTGTCCAGCAGGCTGGGAAATGGAACCAACTCTCTTGTCCAGTACGTTCTCTTTTCTTATCATTTTTCTGTGTTTTGCTGTTTGTAATTCATGCAAAAAAAATTCCTGGTGATTTGGTTTCTGGTGGTGTTGTTCACTTTGTTTTGTGCTCTGTTTTTCTATATATATAAAGAACATAATTTTTTGCTTCTGAATTCACATTTGACTTTTTTTTTTGTTCTTGTAATTTCTAGCATTCTGGTCCATTCCTTTTTTGCACTCCAAAATTTTTAAAGTATTTATAATTCAAAGTGCTTTATCAGTAATGAAGATAGGTAAAAAGAAATTTTTGCAATCATTGGTTGAAGATGAGAGTGTCAACTTCACCATCCATTACATCCAGCAAGTCATTTTCCAAATCCTTAGTTCTTTTACAGCTATCCAAGAATTGATCTTGATATTGAAGCGACAGAAGGCACTTTATAAATGCAATGATAAGTTTAGTTAAAATGGAGAAATCATAGGTAAGACTTTAAAGATCTGATAATGTATAAGATAGCCAAATTGCAAGTAGTCATAAGGTAAAAGGAATAGAAATGCTCCAAGTACGTCAATGTTCATTTTTTAAAATTAAGCAACAAGAAAAAAACCCATGTAAATACTAATGCAAATAACGTTTGCACTACAGTTGAGTAGTAGAGAAACGATAATAAGACATGCTTAAATCTTTAAGAGGATGATTGAAGATTCCAATTAACAACTTTAATTTGAATGTAATGTTTTAATTACTTCAAATCTTAAACACTTAAACTTGCTTATTACCTTATTTTTGTCGTTATACTTGTATAATTTTCTTAAAACATACAAACCTTATTATTAATTGTGAATTATAATTATTACATGAATCTGACTTTTTTTTTCTACCTTATTTTCCAGCACTGGTATAGTATTAATTAATTAAGTAATAACAATATAAAAGTTCAACAACATTAATCTCCCCATTCTGCTATCGCATTTCTGTGGTCGACCTCTTCAACTATCTGAGATTGAATGATTGCCAATTAAGTTCCTGACACAGATAAACAAGGAAAGGGACAAAAACACACACGCACAGAAGAAATCCGTATGCATTCAAAATCCAGAAAATACCATCCAAAGTAAAAAGAGGATAAGGAAACTCAATCACATCACTAGATTTCATCTTTATACACTAATTCATTTATGAGAACAATTTGTTTTTCATCCCACTCACTTTACTCGCATCCAAACAAGCAACCGCTGCAACAGAACAATGCTGAAGAGAACCGGAATCCCTAAACCCTAACGAAGACTCGCGCACCATGCACAACAACAAAAACATGCCAAAAGCAACAATGAACTAAAATAAAAATGTCGGTGACCTAAGTTGCGCAATTAGAGTAAAGAGTGATGAAAGGAGGAACTTACTGACGATAAGAGTTGTGGAGAGAGTCCATTTCTGCGCGCGACCGACAATAGAGAAAGGAAGCCAGTGAGTGGGGATGAAGGAATGGAGGAGCGAGACGGTGGCGATTCCGCCGATGGTGGACAGATCTTCAGCGGTGAAGCCACCCATTGCCCACGAAGATGAAGAATCGATCGTTCAGATCTGTTGTGGAACTCCACAAACATGCAACCACTGTTTTCGATTGGGATGAAAATAACTAATTCTGAATAAAATGGCGAAAAAAGGTGGGAAATATTATTCTATATGTATGAAATAAGATATTGCGGTTTATTTTGAAAAATAAATTATATGTGGGTAAATAGTAGTACATTACTTTAACCTTTTGTTTGAATTATTTTACAAGAGGGCAGAGGAAAAATAAAGAAAGAAGAAAAGAAAGTTATTTAAAATTAAAATAAAAGTTCAATTTTTTTTTTACCATTAATGTTTTATTTACTATCTTAATATTACCGTTTTACTTTTTTTTATAATAATAAATGTAATGATGAGTTCATGATTCCTTCTAAGGATGGAGGGAACTTTCTTAGCGCCTGGAAGCCTCTCCTTATTTTGTAAGTTTACTATTAGATACACCTTTTTTATGTTGAGACCCTTTTTAGAGGATAAGAGCTTTGAGACTCATAGCCCAATCCTTGATCATAGACACATTCTTTTGGGTTTCTTTCTACACCTCCTAACTTTTCTTCTACATCTCTCATTGTTTTCAAAATCTCCTAAATAACCTTTGACTTTTTGACTAAAGTAAAAAAATACTTTCTCTCTCATTATATTTACCAACACTTATCCCCTCACATTTTTCTCACTTAAATAACTAAAGGAATTATCTTCTGTTTAATATGAATTTTCAATTTTTCTTGATCACCGTACTACAAACACTTTATATGTTAATTCTAAAATAATTAAATAAAATATTTGTGTTTGAAAAATTAAATTTACAATAATTCTTATACATATTACCTTTAAACTAAAAATCCTTAATTAAAAGTATTTGGTAAATAATAAAAAAGAGAAAAAACATGTTGAGAATTAATTTTAAAAAATATGTAAACTGAGATGAATTTATTATTATTGATGAGACTTTTAATCATAATAAATTTAGTGATCGAGTTAAATTGCTTTTTACTTTCGATACCTTTCTATCTTAACGGTCATTATTATTATCTATAATAATATATAAACAGGATTCTCCTTTTTGTGTCCACATTTCAAAATACCAATTTTACCCTTTAAATATAATAATTTATTAAATTTTTAAAATTGACCGTTATTTTTACAAGTTTTTGATAAAATCGGCTATCTCTGTTTCTTTTCTTCTTCTTTATTTATCAATGGTTATTCTTTCATCTGTTCAGATATATTTCACTTACTTATATATTAACTTAATAACATTACAATATTATCACCTACTTATATAATATTACGCATATTTAAAAAATACATACACACAGGCGCTATCGCGCCAGTATTTATGCTAGTTATTATTATTATTATTATTATTATTATTATTATTATTATTATTATTATTATTTTATTATTATTATTAACGAAAATATATGCGCAGAAAGTGTATTTACATTTTTACTATATTATAATAATATAATTTTCGAAAACTATAAATGCATAATTTTTTTATTTTTATAAGGAAGTAATTAAAAATATAAAACTAATATGATTTAAAGTGTATATATATATATATATATATATATATATGTGTGTGTGTAAAAATAATATTAAGATAATAATGCAGCAACTACTTTAAAACGATAAATTATTTAGTTATTGTGAAATAAAAAAGTTAAGTAATTACTCATTTTACTAAATAAATAAATTATTTTTATTCATTGAGAAATAAAATTATTCAAGTAAAAGGTAACATAAAATAAGCTAATTTATTTTTATATAATAGAACAGATACATAGATTAATTGAAAAATAGAAAAATAATATAATTATATATATAATTTTGTAAAGTAATATTAAAAAAGTTTGCAAGATTTTTTTAAAAAGAATGGATTATTTAGTTAATTTTAAAATAAAAAAATTATTTAATTACTTATTTTATTAGATAAATAAATTATATTTTATTTACTACAAAAAAAAATCCAATCAAATATTATTATTTATATTTTATATTATTATTATTGTTATTATTATTGGTGTGGGAATGATAAATAAATAAATAAATTTGTTCCTACACGTATTAATTTGAACCAATCTCAATTATTAAAATCCCTACTCTAAGCAAGTATAAAGCCATATTAATAATTATATATGTAGGGAAAATATTGGAGGAATATCACTACTAATTTATAAGTTACAGTTGAGGTATGATAAACCTGCAATTGCAACTGATAGAAGGAAGTCAATCTTCAGAATGGTGCGGGAAAGTGTAACAATTTTAAAAAAATTGTTGTTTTTGTGTACACTTTTTATTTTCTAATTTTATCTTTAATTATTATTTTAAAAATTAATTATTTTATAATTAGTTTATTTTTAATATTTTTTTTATTTTTTTATATTTTGATCGTTATTCTAAAATTTTTTTTGAACAGTTATTTTATTTAACAACTATTTTAAAATTTATTATATATTTTAAAAATAAATATTATTGATTTTATTAAAATTAAAAAAATGTGGATACACAGGCGTGATATGTGTTCGTTAGTAATAATAATAATAATAAATTTTATTTTAAATTATTTTTATGTTTAAGGACAAAATGGTAATATTTCATTTTTATTAATTAAAACATTTTTTTAATTTATCAAATAATCACATCATTTATTAATTTTCATCTCAAATCTAGTCATTTCTGACTATTTTTCCTTTAATCCAAACAACTTTACTTTCACACTTTTTCTCCCTCAGATTCACTCAAATTCATTTTCAAATCTAAACACAACCTAAAAATAAACACCACACTAGTTTTCCTATCCTCTCATTTACACCTCCCTCAAATTCATCCTAAACAATAACCAGATACTTTGATACTTTTGTTGACCGTATAAATTTTTATTTGTTGAATCATTCAATATTACTAATATAAAAACACATAAACCACTTATTAGATTGATTTCAAGAACATTTAGAAATGCAATGGAAAATTTAATTATAGATAATCAACACACAACAAAATACCAGTACAAAATTAGAGCTTGTTGAGTTTCTTTTGTTTTATCCTATGCTAAACACTAAAAATACACTAATTTTATTCTTAAAAGATATTTATAATATATTTTAAAACTTTAAAATCAACGATCATCAATGTATTTTTATAATAGAGAACAACACATCAAAACCCAATGAGAATCCAAATTTACAAAAATACCAATACAAATTTATAGTATAATTATTTTTATTGATGAGTCTTAAACATTTCTTTTCCTTTTTTCAACACTTCAATAATATCTTCTAAAAAAATAATAAAGTTATCATTTAAAAAACCATCAAATAGAAAAAGAGATAGTAATTATTAAATTCATATTAATAAAAAGAAATAAAGTTCTTTTATATTCATAACATTTATAGTTGATTTAAAATCGACGGTATATTTTAACCTGAATTTTAAATTGATTTTCATAGCAAGCAAGTATTTTGCGCCTAAATCAACTCTTTCGCGTCGTTTGTATTGCAGAGTATTTTATAAATTTGATTGTCTTCTTTTTTTTTTCTCTTTCTTTATCTGGACGTCATCTTTTTCTCTCATAGAAGACATTCTTGTAAGTATTTTTTTTTCTCTTTTCTTGATTTCCTCTTGCTATTCTCCTTTTCTAAGCATTTTTTCTCTTTTCTACTCTTTTTGAAAGTTGATTTTTCTTCCGGTGTCCTTCCTATTCAAATTTGACTTTCTTTTAAAATTTTAGTTTCTCATAAACCCTAACTTAATCACTGATCCATGATTTTTTGTATTGGTTTCGGGGCGAAGCTAATTGAATTTCCTCTTGCTATTCTCTTTTTCTAAGCATTTTTTCTCTTTTCTACTCTTTTTGAAAGTTGATTTTTCTTTCAGTGTTTTTCCTTCCTATTCAAATTCCACTTTCTTTTAAAATTGTAGTTTCTCATAAACCCTAACTTTAATTAGTGATCCGTGATTTTTTGTATTGGTTTCGGGGGGGAGCTAATTGAATTTGCAGGTGATGAAGATTAGAGATGTCATGCATCCTAGAGCAGAGGCCGACTCTGAGATTATGATTATGGCGCATCGATGATCGCCAATTTGTCTCCTTGGAGTTATTTTAGTAATAAACTTTGTTTTGCTAACATGCGGCATTGTTTGAAAACAAGTTCTTTATTTTTTCCTTTGTAATATCAATGATTATTGCATGTATTAAATTGTAGGGGAATGATGTCCCCCTTGACTAGAGAATGAAACAACATGAAAAGGTGTGTTTACCCAAACAAAGGACTTCATTCACCAATTCATTATTTATTAGTGTTTTATTGGTTTAATCCTTTTAATTGTTTAGCGTAAAACTAGTTTTTACTCCATTCAAAATTATTGTTATTTTGAGTTATCCCACTAGGAATTATCGAATCGTACTTTGATTTTCTTAGTTCACTGTGCAAATTCCATATGAGAATATTTTTAGTTGTCCCGTCATAAAAAGAATTGTCAAAGTGCACTTTGACTTTCTTTGTTCACATGAGAAAATCTGGTTGCCTCTTGTTATTCGGACTACTGATGTATTCTTTAGCTATCTTTGTCTCAATGCAAATTTCATATGCTTATATTTGATACATTTCTCATAATTCACTTGTGAGATGAATGCTTTATTCTATTTTTGACAATTTCTTGAGTCCAAATGATATTGAGATTACAATTAGAATGTTCGCTGTGTAATTGGGTGTGCAACCACACTGAGATTGGGGGAAACAAATTTGAAATATGTATTCATAGTCATGACAAGGTATGAGTATATCCGAGTTAACAGTTTTAATCTTTTTTCAAGATGAAAATGTTTAGTTATAACAAGAAACGCCGATGGTTTGTGAGCCTAATTTCGTGCGAAATTCTCATATTACAATCTAGCTTTATATTTAATTTATTGACAACATATATTGTTATTGATCTTTGTAAGGATTTGACATATTAAAAATATATTGTTTCATTTGCTCTTAAAATCAGAGTTGAAATTGTGACTGTAATTTTGAAAGGTTTAGGTATACACCCTGAATGGAACTATCGAATAGCACTTTGATTTTTTTGGTTCACTGTGTGCAAGTTTCATACGGGTATATTTTGAGTTATCCCACCAGAATTATCGAATCGCACTTTGATTTTCTTAGTTCACTGTGCAAATTCCATATGAGAATATTTTTAGTTGTCCCGTCATAAAAAGAATTGTCAAAGTGTACTTTGACTTTCTTTGTTCACATGAGAAAATTGAGTTGCCTCTTGTTATTCAGACTACTGATGTATTCTTTAGCTATCTTTGTCCCAATGCAAATTTCATATGCTTATATTTGATACATTTCTCATAATTCACTTGTGAGATGAATGCTTTATTCTATTTTTGACAATTTCTTGAGTCCGAATGATATTGAGATTACAATTAGAATGTTCGTTGTGTAATTGGGTGTGCAACCACACTTAGACTGAGGGAGCAAAATTTGAAATATGTATTCATAATCATGACAAGGTATAAGTATATCCAAGATAACATTTTGAATCTTTTTACAAAATGAAAATGTTTAGTTATGACAAGAAACACCGGTGGTTTGTGAGGCTATTTTTGTGCGAAATTCTCATATTACAATATGGCTTTATATTTAATTTATTGCCAACATAAATTGTTATTGATCTTTGTAAGGACTTGACATCTTAAACATATATTGTTTCATTCGCTCTTAAAATTAGAGTTGAAATTGTGACTACAATTTTGAATGGTTTAGGTATACACCCTAAATGGAACTATCGAACAACACTTTGATTTTTTGGTTCACTATGCAATTTTCATATAGGTATATTTTGAGTTAAAAAGACAAGTATTATATATTTTTTAAGGCTTAAATAATGGTTTGGTCCTAGTTTTCGTTCGGTTTTTTCAATGTGGTCCTACTTTTGTTTTCTTTTTCAATTTGATCATAATATTCGTTAATTTTATTCAATTTGGTCATTTTCTCTAACACCATAGTTAAATAATTATCCATATTTGTTAATTTTGCATTCTTTGAAAATATTTAACTTTTAAATAGCTACAAAACAAAAAGAAATCCTATTTAACTTTTAAGTACAAAATAAATAAATAAAATATGAACATTAGAATCTAGCGTTGACGGGATTAGCTATCGCGTCTGTGTATACCCATTTTTTGAATTATATTAATAATTGATGATATTGTAATGTTATTAAGTTAATAAACAAAATAAAAGTATATTTATAAAAAATAAAGTGAAATGTATGGAGAAAATATGAGAAAAATAATTGTTGATGAATAGTAGGAGAAGAAAGAAGAATGAGATAAGTAAATAATTTTATAAAAACTTGTAAAAGTAACCGTTAATTTTTAAAAATTTAATAAATAATTAAATTGTAAAGGGTAAAGTTGAAATTATGAAATGTGGACAGAAAAGAGAGAATCTTCTTTATATATGGTTATAGTTATAGATAAAAAATCTCTACGGTGACCAAATATAAGTATTTGTTTAAATAATATTGTACTTGTAAACATGTACAAATTTTTTGTACACATTCTTTTCGTCAACTATTGTGTTTCATTTTTAAATATTAAAACACTAATAGTTTGTTAAGTAATCCAACAAACCTATTCTCTCGCGTGTTTAATTAGATTTAAAAAATGTTTATTTATTTCTTTTGTCACATTTTTTATTTTCTCTTTTATATATTTTTTGACTTTCAAAATTCACAAAATTTACGTATATCTATTTTTTAATAACCTTGATTACATTTTTTTATGCTATTTGTTCATTTAACGTATATTGGGGGTGTTTGCCCATAGGTTTTTCATTTAGTAACTACTATCAACATTTAATTATATTTTTATAGCTTCTTTTTTAAAAATAAGTATTTTAATGAAGAATGAAAGACTATATTTGATTTTTAATAGTAAAAATTAGCAGTGAAGATGAAAATAACACAAATTAAACTTATTTATTTGTTATGGAGTATGATATTGTCAAATTATTCGGTTAGAGGAGTCCTTTTAAAGATTAAAAGAATTGTAGATGAAAATATTTAATGAGTCACAGAGATAAAACTACATGAGCTTACTTAAAATAAAGTTCATATCATGAGCTTACTTAAAATAAAGTTCATATCATGTACAACTCCAAAATTATTATTTTTCTAAAGAAAAACATATGAGGAAATTTCAATCTAATTGGTTTAAAATGTTTTCTTTTTGCCTAAAGTATTCGGTGACTAATGACGTAGTTTATTGTTTGTAATGTCATTTCTTTGATTCAAAGTTATTTGGTCATCTTAAGTCAGGTGTGTTTACTAAAAAAATATTCAAAACATGAAAAAATATTAATGTAGGAAAAATGTGCATTTCTCAACCATATTTAAGTAGTTCTTGCTTACCACACAACAATGCATAGTGAAAGTCACCATGTTGAGTATATATGCAATTTTAGTGAAGAAAATTAATTTAAAATTTTAATTTCAGCATTTTATTGTCGATGTTGTTAACCATCAAAATTTAGATAATTTATCAATCATACACTTTAACTATTCAATCTTTATCAAGATAAGAAAGTCAAATTACTTGATTGACTTAATTCGTCTTATTTTAAATATTTTTATTTTTAAGTCTACGATAGAAAAGATATAATTCTACAATAGAAATTGTTAAAACAAAATTGTGAAATAAAATGATAGATAAATTTCTTGTTAACAATGACTTCATTTACATTGAAAAGTAAATAACCGATAATTTCAGTTATAATTAATTATTAAAATTATTTATTTCAAAACAAACAACACAAATTTTAGTTTTAATTCGGTTATGGATGACTTAAAAATTTAAAAAAAAAAAGGACAATTCTTTGAATATATGTAATTTTTTATAATTATAATTATGTTAAATTATATTCACATATTTTTTATTAATAAAATAAATAAATAAAAATTTTAAGTATATTAGGTCAAAATCTACCTGAACATATACCTCTATTTTATTAAATATATTTTTTTTCTTTTTTATTTGTGATATCTGACCTTAGACTTGTTATGGACATTCTGTGATACAAGTTGTAACATACAAATGTGATGTCTGAACAAGATCTGTTACATCAGCATGCAACTTGTATTTTATGTCTCTCTCTCTTTGAGTACCTAAGTCCTATGTAACACGGTACAGCAACAAGAGACATAAATGAATTTGGGACATGTGAGGGTTGTTGTCAAGGCATAAGTGCTGCTAATTCAACTACTTCTCTTCTTTCGGTATATAAACATATGTTTTCTTGTGCTGTTTCTAACATATAAGGTGTTCATGACAAATTACGAAGCTACAAAACATCTTAAAGTGGGTCATGACATCCGGGTTGACCCGATAATTTGGTGGATTGTATTGAAGATGTTAATGTGTTACTCTATTTTGATCCATTTTACCTAATCCATTAAATTGGCATGTGAAGGATACGCTGGAATGGACCGTTTGTTGATTTTTTTTTTTTTTTAAATTAATTTTAAATTTCTTTTATATTATATTAATTCATACGTACAAAATATAGTAATTTTAATTGTTAATAGTTGTAATTAAATTAATTATTAATTATAATAATTTAACATATACTAATTATTTCAATTTATCTTGTTATTTTTTTCACTTAACCAATTATAAAATTAAAAAATATTTATATGATTAAATAATGAAAGAATTATAGATTGACTTATAAACTTGTCTATTGAAGGGGTAGATCATGGTTTTTAACTTATTTTAATAAGATAGACTACCTTGGTACATCACCTTCTTGGTGGGTAAGTGATGACAAGGCTAAAATGAGTTAGGTAGACTAATTTTATTAACTTAAAAATATGTTTAGTAGGGAAAAAAATATGAAATATGTGTTATTATATTGTTTTTTTATTTATGTATGACTTAGTTGCAAAATTAAGACATTTGTATACTTTTTTTTATCTATTCATATAAAAAAAATTCTTTTGGTAGTAGTCAGTAATCATTTTTTGGTATACACATTTCACTACTGATTTTATCTTTATTAATATTAATATAAGCGTGGTCTTTCTGTTTTTGTGTATACACAATTTTTAAATATGAATAATATTATATAAGTTGGATAATAATATTATAATGTTATTGAGTTAATATACAAAATAAATTTATAATTGTTAAAAATAAAGTGAAATGAAAAAAATGTAAAAAAAAAAACAATTGATAAATAGAAAAAGAAAGAAAGGGAAAAGATAGTCAATTTTATAAAAAAAAACATATAAAAACAACAGTGAATTTTTAAAAATTTAACAAATAAATATATCATAAAAGTTAAAATTAGAATTATGAAATGTGGTAAAAGAAATCTCTTAATATATATTTATATATATTGAATTATTTTATCTTTTAAATTTTGTATATGTCTTTTAATAATTTCAGTTTTTAAAAATATTTTTTATATATTTATTTATATATTTATTTTAATAATTAAAATATTTTTTTTATAATCACAAAGATAATAATGGACACGGAAACACATATTTCCACCGGTATATTTAAATTTTTTGTTATTGATAAAAAAATTAAAATATTTTTAACTTAACAGATATACTTAATTAGTAATTTGATAATTTATAAGTTTATGATTTATTTTATAATTTGTTTACAGAGTCTTTGTATAGTCTTTATATGATGTACATAGAGTTAATTGTTCTTCCATTCAATCAACATTAATAGCATTAGAAAGTGATTATATGTCGATGTATTAATTTTTTACGTCTTTTTCTTTTCTTTTTTTTCCTCTTCTTTCAGGGTTCCTCTGCTGTGGCTGTTACTGTAATAGAAATATTTTTTTTGTTCCACGCTACCTATTCATTACTTTTGATAGAAATGTAATAATATTAGAAACCATTTAAAATAGAAAGTGATTGATAAGTTTAGTATTTTAGTGATTCAAACCACAAGGAGGTTATCCATTATAAGAACAAACGTTGCAGGTTATGAAAAGAACAACGTTGTAAGTTATGACAATGTCAACATCAAATATGAATACGAGAAGGAAGCGAAAAGGTGTGTGATGAATGGTTGCAGAAAATATAAGACTTTTAAACAATGTTTGCAATAACACATTACCCTTATGAAAAGATACCATCAATCTTTTGTTTCTTCTTTCGACCACAGAAAAAGGAAAATGATACGTGGCTCGTGTGAATGCCATACGATAAAGGGAAACGATACGTGGCTCATGTGAATGCCATACGATAAAGGCAAAAGTTAGGGCAATGAAATGACTAAAGCCAACACGTTTTAAAATTGTGAAGAGTTTTCATTTTGGAATTTTTAATACATTTAAATATATTAAATTCAAACCATTCTCATTAAAATTTGTATATTTTTTAGATGTATTGTTTCATATGGGGGCAGTTTAAATAATAATTAGTAATTTGAAAGTATTAATATTGATGATGTTTTTGATTGTTATTAATTGATATTAATTTCTGTGCAAATATTGTTTTGATTTATATTTGTAAAGTTTTTGTTCCATTAATATTAACTATGATTTTTTTCAATAAATTTATTATCATCATTATTTAAACTGATATTGATTAAGATTATTTTTACAATAATGGTTGAGATTTTTTGTTAATTTATTTAATTAATAAAGTATCCTTAGTTAACATTGATAAAAAATATAATCATAACTAATGTGTTCCGAAATCATCCTTAATTGACATCATGAAAGAGGTATTAATTTGGTCCAGTCCATAGAGCTTGATCCTGACCCATATGGGCTAGGACAAAAGAAAAACTCACATTAAAAAAAAAACTCATCAAAGAAGTTCATAGGGCTAAAAATTTCAAAAAAGCCTGTGGGTCAGGACCAATCCATAAGCTTTCATCTTCAACATGAAAAATACATTACCTTTTAAAATATATTATTATCTATGGGACGGTCTCGACGATTTGGATGAGCTAACAACACGAATAAGCACGACAACCCAAACAAACCTAACGACCTGAACCCGTCCGACGACTCCAACAAGCACGACTAGCCGAACGGGCTCAATAACCCAGACGGATCCAACAACTCGAACGGATCCAATGATCCGAAAGGGTCCAAACATGCCTCTCTTAACGATCTGTTAAAAAAAAGTGTGTAGATAATAAAAAAATCATTATAAATATTAAGAAAAATAATCACAATAAATATTAACAGAAAAAGAATATAATGAACTTCTTGAAAATATAGACTCCAAACATTAGTTGACAAAACCGTAATTAATATTGAATAAAAATGACAATGATTTGAAAAGAAAGAAAAATAAATATACTGATTTAAAATCGAAAAATAACTTCAATTATCAACAAGTGGGAACAATGGTCCATTCACTTTTTTTTAATAATAATAGAAAATGAACAATATATTATTATTATGATTACAAAATTAAATAAAAATAATTTATAATTTAATTGTAAATAATTTTTATTTATTTTGTAGGTAGTTTTATAATTAAAAAAATAATTAAATTTAAATAACGGTCAAATTTTTAAAAAAATTGAGGATAAAATTAATAAAATAATTATTTTATTTTTTAAAAAATATTTAAAGAATAAAACTAAAAGCTAAATATACACACAAAAATATATAATTATATTAATAAAAACTAATCATCTCAGTAATATTTCAGTTTTGGTTAAATTAATGACACATCAACTAAAATCAAACGAAGAGAAAATAAGTAAATTTAAACATGTGAAAATTTGTAACTTGCCTCTCTAATGAAATTTAAAATTATTTTACATTAAATAATCCAATTAATATAATGAAATTTTAAAATGTAAATTTCCTATAAAAAAGTAACAAATTTGGCATCAAACATTCCTATTTTTTTTATAAAAATGAATTATCTTATTAAAATTCCACGTCAAAAAAGAATTATCAAGATACAAACTTTACTGATTTTCAAGATTTCGTGTAGATGTCGGTAATACAGCAAATGTCAAACATGATGTTACAATTGGGAGTAAACAATTTTTCATATATTAATGCACCAATCAATGGTCTAAATGTAAATAATATTTAAATTTAAATATAAAATAATCACTAATAACTTAAAAATATTATTATTGATGATATTTTTAATTAATATTAATTGGTATTACTCTTTTTGCCTCAGGTTGTTAATAATTTTTTTTAATTTATATTTGTAAAACTTTTGTTCAATTAATGTTAATCGGCATTGTTTTCAATGAAATTTAATCATGATTATTTAAACTGATATTGATTAAAATTATTTTTACGATAATACTTAGAGTTTTTAGTTTCTTTTTTATCAATATAGACTAAAGAATTTCTTCGGTTGACATTGTTAAAAAGTAATCCTAGTTAATGCTAACCGATTTTGTTTTTCTCAATTCACATTAGGAAAAAAAATATTAGCATTCTCTTAACAAAAGTAACATATGCGTTGATGATTTTTTTTTTACAGACATTAATAAAAAAATCACTTAAAAAAATATCAACTATAAAAAGGAAGGAATAGTGATTGAAAAAAGAAAAATAGCTCCAACAATTTAAGTCATAAAATAACTTTATCAACAGTAAAAGAAAAGTTTAATTAATCGAATGATAGCTACTCTTATTTAAATGTGTCAGTTTGGTATCCGCTTTTAAATGTGTCAACTGAGTCTCAACTTTTGAAAAGATATCTCAATTATGTCATTTTTAGCAAAAAATTATTAACATAGTTAACAATATTCATATCTAGACTTACAAAATTAAGTATTGATATTTATATTAAAATTTAGTGGTAAAAGTTACGAATTAAGTTAACGGCTTTAATAATTTTGTCTGAAAGGGACCTGATTAAGACACTTCTTCAAATAGATTGACACATTTTTAAAAGCGGGTAGCAAACTGATATATTTGAACGAAAGTGGATATCAACCGACTAATTAAACCTAAAAAAATTCTAGTTAATGAAAAGCCTAAAATTGAATTTCAATTTTTAAATTGACTTTTCTATATGATAAAAAAATTAATAAAAGTATTATTATTGTTATTATTATAATTATAAAATTATATATATATTTTTTATAATTTTATTATAAATCATTTTTATTTATTTTGTACACACTTTCTTAATTAAAAAAATTATTAAATTTAGAAACAGGTCAAATAAAAGAAACAATTAAATTTAAGAAAACAACTATTCAAAAGGCAAAATTGATAAAATAATTGTTTTAATTTAAAACACTTTTCTTTAAAGGATAAACTTGAAATACAAATGTGAATACTCAAAATAAAAAAATTCTCTTTATATAAATATAGATGAAAAGAAATGGAATTAATAACAAGGATAATGATACTTTAACCTACTTTTTTGACTCACTTTTAATTCACTACTTCTGTCACTATTAGATTATCTATTTTGATTTTTTTTAGTGATATGATGTGATGATTTAATGGTGATTGAAGTGATGGGTTAAACGTGGATAAAAAAAGTAGATTAAAATATCATTATTCAACGGATTTTTGGTGGATTAAAAAATAAGTGAAAATTTAAAGGGATGAAGATTTTTGACTTCTTACATTTTTTTCAGATGAACTTTAAAATGATCTAACATTAATATAGTAAAATTCTACAGTTTTAATTTCATGAAGAAAAAATTATCCAAATCTGGCATGAAACATTCCCAATCTTTGATGAAAATGTAATCTTATCAAACTTCTTGGTCAAACACTAAACTATTAAGATATAAACTTCGAAGATTTTCAAAGACGATTGATTTCGTGTAGGTGTCGGTAACTTCATCAAATGTCAAACATGATTTTAGGAATCAAATTGTGAGTTGAAGAATATCAACCCTTATCCTATGCCTCTTCCCTCCTAATCAAAGCTATATATTAATGCATACACTTAGTCTTTTTCCCTCAGCACGCACTTAAATTTCATTCATCACTTCTCAACTTTTTTGCTGCACTTATTAACTCATTATCTTCTTTTTGCTTCGGATCGCCATGGCAGGTAATGTACCAACTGCAACTGAAGGACGCCCCTTGAAATGTAAAGGTATGCCAAACCATGATTCATGGAAAACAAAGAGTTTTATGTGCTCTTTTTTATTACTTTTTCAGAGAGTTTTATTACATGTTTCAATTTTAGTTTTTCTGCTTCATTTGTATCAAACTGTGTTCTTTGTTTGCAAAAACTGTAGCTGCAATTTGCCGCAAGCCTGGCTCTCCACTGACTATTGAGGAGATCACTGTAGCACCTCCATTGCCTCGTGAAGCTAGGATTCGTGTTATATGCACTTCTCTCTGTCATACCGATGTTACTTTTTGGAATATGCAGGTTTTCATCATCTTCTTTTCCTCTATATTTCATCTCGAGGTTGATATATGATCACAGATAAAATCAATTCATAATAATATATAAGTGAAGACAAATTTTGATTTGGAAGAGACAGAACATAATTAATTATTGTAGTTATCATAAATTATTGAGTACTTTCTTTTTCATTATTCTTATAATGTTTCTTTCCGGGTGTTTGGGATGTTCTTGAATTTCAAAACAGAAAGATTCTTCTTAGTCAGTGTCTTCCCTTAACCATTTTTTATTTATTCTGTCATTCTTTCTTTTGATCTTCTGTATTACTTTTTCGTTCTTTTTTGCCTCAGTGGAACTTCTTAATAATGGGTTTCTTCAATAACTTTCTTGTTTCTGTGTGTTTTGAAGGACCCTTCTCCAAGAATCTTGGGTCATGAGGCTTTTGGGTGAGTGTATGCCTTTTACTCTTTTTGATTTCATAATATTATTTACTGGATAAAGTTACACATTCATAACAAAAAAAGGAATTCACTATTTGTTTATGCATTGTTTGTATTGTTCATTTGTACGGTCTTTCTGTATCAGAAGAAAAAAAATTTGTGCTTTTAATATATTAGTGTTTGGTCAAACATCACTGCCGTCCTTTTTCCTCAGTCCTTCCAAAAGTGGATTATATTTTCTATTCCTTAGAAAAGCAAAGTATGTCTGCTTAGCAGCAGTAAAATGAACATTTCTTTAAGAACAAATTCTATGACTAACAATCTTTATTTTTGCAACCTTGAACCGTTTTATCTGTTCTGCAAGTTTCATTTAATGCTACTGAAGTGGATGCTGATAGTTCCCACCACTATTGACATGATCCAGGGTTGTGGAAAGTGTTGGAGAGGGTGTAACTGAACTTACTAAAGGAGATTTTGTTGTCCCAATTTTCTTAGCTGATTGTGGGGAATGTGGAGATTGCAAATCAAGCAGGAGCAATCTTTGTTTAAAGTTTCCTTTTCAGTTCTCTCCTTGGATGCCTAGAGATGGCACATCAAGATTCAAGGATTCAAAAGGAGAGATCCTACAGCATTTCATGTCTGTTTCTAGTTTTAGTGAGTACACTGTGATTGACGTTGCTCATCTAACAAAGGTTGATCTACCAATACCACCAAAGCTGGCATGCCTACTTGGCTGTGGTATATCAACTGGTAATTTTCTAAACTATTCAAGCATAAAATAAATTTACATAATATACATTATAGTCAGAATATCTGGTCATAAATAAAGGTTTTAACAACATTCATCTAATTCAATATTTTTATTAAACTTCCACTTTCAGGAGTAGGTGCTGCTTGGAAATCTGCAGGTGTGGAGCCAGGTTCTTCAGTAGCCATTTTTGGGCTGGGAAGTATTGGATTAGCTGTAAGGATTCCACTTAATTTTGTTTTGTTTTAGTGGTTTATTTATAGTACTGAAAACTCATTGCAAGTGAATGGTTTCATAGGTTGCTGAGGGAGCTAGACTCTGTGGAGCAGCTAAGATTATAGGTGTAGATATCAACCCAGAGAAATATGAAGTTGGTAATGCTTTATGTGCTTAATAAGAATGTTTAGATAAGTTTTTGTGTGTTATTGTTGTGCTCAAATTATGTAACTGATTGAGTTTGTTTCTCTGATCTACTCAGGGAAAAAGTTTGGAGTCACTCACTTTGTCCATTCTGGAGAAAATAAAGACAAAACTGTGAGCCAGGTCCACCCTCTTGACTCCAATCTTTGTTTAATTCAACAGCCTTAAAGTCTTGAAATTTCCTTTTCTCATGAGTGGTTTGTTTAGCAGATTATCATGGAAATGACTGATGGAGGAGCAGACTATTGTTTCGAATGTGTTGGCAAGGCATCACTGATGGAAGATGCATATGCTTCTAGTAGAAGGGTCTCTCTCCTTTTCTATCTATCCATCTCTCAATCATGCATTGCACTATGGTTAATATGCAGACAGAAATATGCGATAAAAACAGTAACTGCATTATAATTTTCAAGAATCATCCAACCACAAAGCTTGAAACTCAGCTAAAAGTAGCACTAGTAATAGTGTTCTTTTTGTACCAAATAACTTGAAAATCCACTAGAAGTAGCACTTGCACTTGTAACAGTTTGAAGAATAAACCATGAAAACTTGTTGAATGTAGTTAACTGCTACTTTGCCAACAGGGTTGGGGAAAAACAGTGGTTGTAGGATTGGACAAGCCAGGATCCAGGTTGAGCCTTGACACTGGTGAGGTACTGCTTAGTCAGAAGACCCTAAGGGGATGCTTATTTGGAGGACTCAAACCTAAGACTGATGTACCTACTCTCATAAAACGCTACATAGATAAGGTACTATGTACAACATCTTCTACTTATCTTTTTTAAACTCTATGTGCTCTTTATCATAGTGTCATGATGCCAAGTTTATCTGTACTGCCAACAGGAACTGAATCTGGATGACTTTGTCACACATGAGGTGCAGTTTCAGGATATCAACAAAGCTTTTGATTTGTTGAACGAAGGAAAGAGTCTCCGATGTGTGATTTGGATGGACGAGTGAAGTTGGACACTGTCTTAGGATGAAAACAAGTTCAGTGTAAAATCAGTTGATTGATTCATCGTACTCTTGGTGACAAATAATGATGCAATAAATATTATCTAAATTTCATTCCAAAAAACAAATAAACAAGGCTACGCTACAATCATCGGTCATTACGATGGTTGCTGCATCAAATGTGTGTGTGTTCGTTAGAATGTGTAATCAAATATTACATCAGTAAAGTTTGTAAACCTTCTGTTATTTAATTCAAATTTGTATCTTTCTTTAAATCTTCATATGTGCCTATTTTTTCTTCTGCAATTTTGTAATCTTTATCTAATCATACGCGTTTTTTTTTCAAGTCCACTAGAATCATAAATAACATATAGTAATACAACATGCAACAAAAAATCATAGCATTATAGAAAACAGATTTAAAGAATCATAGAACGAATCTGTTCATGCGAGTTTCCACAACTTTAGACCTAACCATGGTGCCAATGGTGTTGATGAGAAGCTTAGCATCTTCCCATGGTGTGCCAGGCGCCAACTTCTTATACAAGTAGCTGTCAAAAGTCATGCGTTGAACGTACTCGTCCCCACAGAGCTCCACCAGAGCCTCCCTGCACGCGTTACTACCGTAGAAAACCCTCTGCAACAGATCCAAAAACCTAAACGTCATAGCATACTCCGCGTCCCACGGCTTCAGGTACTCCCTCCTAAGATCACTCTCGTCGATCATCCTCTCCCCACCCTCCGAGGCCTTTACGACGGCGTTTCCGCACATGCGACCCGATTTCGCCGCGAAATAGATACCCTCGCCCGAACACTTCGTCACGTACCCTGCAGCGTCACCTACGAGTGCCACGCGTCCCTTCACCCGAATCGGACGCGGGTGCTCCGGAATAGGGTGCGCTTCCACTTTGATCACTTTCCCACCGTTGATCTTCGGCATCACTCTTTCTCTGATCCCGCGCTGGTACACCTTAATGTCTTTCTTTGCACGCACCGTACCCGTGCCCACTGCCACGTGGTCGCACTTGGGAAAAACCCACGCGTAGAAATCTGGCGACACGTCGCCACCCACGTACATCTCCGCGAGATTTTCGTAGTGCGCCATTTTCTCGTCCGGTAATGTGATTCGTTCCTGGAACGCGATGGCGCAGGCGTAGTCACCGGCGCCGATCGACCTCGCCACGCGACTGTTGGCGCCGTCGGCGCCGATCACGACGTCCACGGCGAGCGAGTGCCGGGAGGAGCCGTTGGCTGTGTAGTGAATTGTGTAGGGCGCGGCTGGCGCCGTTGGGAGGTCGAGGCCTGTGACGAGGCCGGCGACCGCGGTAGCTCCGGCGGAGTGCGCGCGGGAGCGGAGGAACGAGTCGAGGACCTCGCGGCGGAGCATGGCGATGAACTCGTGGGGTTTTAGGGTTTTGCCGAAGTCGACGGCGATGTTGGAGGGGGAGAAGATGCGCATTTGCGTCACTTGACGGTCGATGAGGTGGTGAGGGATGTTGAACTCTTCAAGCATGCAGAGAGGGATGGCGCCACCGCATGGCTTCGCGACGGACGGGGGGTTTCGTTCGAAGAGGAATGTTTCAACGCCGCCGGAAGCTAGGGCCTCGGCGGCGGAGGATCCTGCGGGACCGCCACCGATCACTGCCGCTCGGAGCTTTCGGCCGGAGATGGATTTGGAAGCTGAGACGGTGAAGGATTTGAAGTAAGGTTTGGGTTTTGAGGTTGCAATGGAGAATGAAGGTAAACAAAAACTAGTTTGAATTTTGGCAGCCATGGAGAATGACGAAATGAGTTTGAATTTTGAATTTGGGATCAGTATCTGTGAATTAGGAATTAGGGTTTATCACTTTACTCTTCCTCCAAGAATATAGTATTTTAATGCATAATGCATACTTTAAATCGATTTCAGAGGCAGATGCAAATGATGTCAGGACCAGATTCCATCATGGTAAGGCATTGTAATAAAAAATTGTTTTCAAGATATACGGTCCTATTTCTTTATCTTTCCACTGAATGTGGGGTTAGCATCAGCTTTGCAAGTTGTGTGCTTGGTTTTTTACTGCTCTGCATGTGTTCAAACAGAGTGTATATATTACAGCTACTTCAAAGAGTTCTGAAACTTTAGTAAGTTTTATAACATGAATCAATAGGAAATGCTAGACTTTGATGCTAGCTAGTTCATGGATACTGATAGGACGACAAAGATCAGGAATTGGTTGGCCAGACCAGGCTGCATCAGCTAAGATTTTGTTGACTGCTTGTGTAGGGTTAAACAAATCCCACCAGACATGAGTTGAAGCTTGATCACAGGCCATGTCCATGGAGATGCATCCTATCATGGCACCATTCAAACCAAGTCCGCAACACGCGCTCTTCACGTCTTCAAAACCTGTATAAAGAACACTTGGTATGATTGTTGTAAGATGCTGAACATTCAGAACAGGAAAATCTTCAGTGCAAAGCTATCAAGGGATGGAAAAACATACCATAAAGCCTTGGCTCGTTGATAATCTCCATCATTCCATTGTACACATCACAGAACACCATCTGAGCATCAGGAAATTCTGTATTGAGCTTATCTATTTGTTCGTCCAGCAATCTATTGTATTCGAAGATCATGTCATTGACATGTTCCACACAACCGGTTGCATTAGAATCTCCCGCTAATGACGTGCTATTCAACTCCCAGACCATACGAGGTGTGCATCCCAAAGGCAGGACTCCCAAACATGTGATTTTCCTTGCATTAGCATTATAAAGATACCTCGCAGCATTCGCCATTTGGTTCACCAAAATGGTAGCAAAATATTGGGAACCGCGCTGCAGCGTGTGGTTGGAACTGGAAGAGTTATGGATGAATAGGTCAATGTAATCTTCTTTGCCAAAGGAGAGGAAAAAGATGGAGGATTTTGTAAGTTGAAGAGCTGTGTCCTCAGTCAGCTGCAGTTGCAACAGCTGCATAGTTTCAGAAACCTGGCGTAGTTGTTGGTTGAGAGACTGGTGACTGTAGCTTCCTTGATTCATGATTCTAGCTTGTGTTGACCCGAAGTTGAGACCACCAAGAACCTCCTCCAGAGATCCATTTTGACCATAAAATGGCCGGATTGATGTGAATCCAATCTTCTCAGCTGCAACAGAGTGACTCCGGTACATAAATTATTAGTATTGTTTGGATTATGGAGGTGGAACTGGGACCAGACCTCCTAAATAAGTTCTGTCTAAGGAAATATGGTTTCATTTCCCTCATAGGATTTGCTAGAATCATTAAGATAAGGTTTGTTTTATCTTGTAAAAGACACGGTTTTAGAATCTTACTATCTCATATATTTTGACTATTCATTGATTCTTATTCGAATGAGTTTGTGTGTGCATTTGTGCATTTTTATCGTCTATAGATGCAGCATCTAGAGATGAGGGAAAAGAAAGATAAAAGAAAAGTACCAAGAAGTTGAGGAAGAAGGGTGGCATCAGAGCCGTTACATGGATACAAAGAGAGACGACCGTGAAGCAAAGGGTAGAACAGAGTGTTGTCTCCACAGTCAACCGAGGAATCCCCTAGCACATACAATGCTGATACATCTGAGGCGTTCTTCTCATTAGCAGGGGCATTTGGTTTGTTTGTGTGCTGCCCATGAACTGTGCTCAGAATGCCCATTACAGCAGCAACAACAATAATAAACATTCTCGTACTTCTGTTTCTCCGTTCAAATTGATTTCACCTTTGTTGTAAATAAGAACTGATTTGCTACTATAACTTGTTGGTGTTGAAACTAAATCATTCAAGTAGAGTAAGGGAACTTATTTGATCGGATTTTCTAGTGCAGCAAGGATTACACTAGAAAGTTGCAAACTAAGAAATTATGTTTTTTCTAAAAAGCTTTCCTATTTGATTATAGACGAAGGAAAATAACTTCATTCATAACACAATGTTGTCAAATGGAAAATTGTGCACTTTTCTCCCTTCTTGAAAGTCACATTTTTCCCATTTTTCAACAACCTTCGTCATCCAATTTATGTTTTCATCTCTCCTTTTTTTTTTCTATTTGCAGAAGGTTAAAACAAGAAAATAATCGGTAATAGTACTTTAAAAAAAGTTGAAAAAAAAAAACCTTCTCGAAGTCCATTGCAATTTTGTCCAAAATTCAAAGTTTCCATAGGCATGGTCAATATTCTCGTAAATGTATCTTCTTTTCTAATTTCTAATTTGCACACCATGACTGCAAATTTTTATTAAAAATACGAATTTGATCTAGATTGGGAGAATAGAATTTGCCTAATCGAGTTTCCATTAAGAGTGGACAAGCCCACTCACTATTGTGGGTGAAATTTTGGTAAAGGTATATAATATATTTATCACATACCCTATTCCCTGAATAAAAAAATGGAACATGTATAATTGCATTCTCTTATCCTTCGTTACTGTATAACTTCATTTTAGAAGACGGTTGCAAATATTCCTGTCTATATGCTTGACACGATATGGCATATCATTGAAAATGTTAGCATAAAAAAAAATGGATTCAGAGAGTAATGATTATATCCATGAAAAGCTTATCATCCACAAACATAAATGACTATGCCTGTGCAACTTCTTTCATCTATTTGTATATAAATCGAAGGTCGATACTAGCAAACAGACATAGAATTCAAATAGAAATACGGGTTAAGAACAATTCTAGAGAAGAGACTATCACTTTCAGGTACCATTGAGAAGTAGATGGAAGTGGTCTGATCTAATCACTACCTACATACACTAATAATATCATAGTAGTATAGATAAACATAAAATTGGTCAATTTACCTGCTTGAAACTAAAATATCGTATACATGAATTTTTGTGAAAAAAAAAATGGCAGTTGGTGCAAGTAAAGCAAATCAGATGACCATAGTCAGTCTCTATGTTTTAAGCTTTCCGCTGATCCCACGTTTATTGGGCCAGATACAAGTCACAGAATTCTTCTTGGCAGCAACTGAACATTGATCACTCCGACCACTTTTATTGCTGAGCTCTGTTTGGAGCTTCCGTCGCCTCATTCTGTTCTCTAATCGTATTCCTCTTAATGTGCGGACTCTGCGCTCAATTTCCAGAGCTTCAGTGAAATTCCATATCCTGATAACACCTTCTTCACCTCCACACACAATTCGATCAGCTCCTATACCCACAGAGAAAAGATTGATCTTAAATCCATGCAACATCCTCTGTGGAGGTTCAGCTACGTCTCCATCCAAATGCTTCACCTTTGAAACCCTCTTCCCCGGAGCTCGTTTGTTAGTCCTCAACAGGTTTCTCACATCAATAAGAGCTAGCTTGCCGTCACTTGATGCTGAAACAAGCCATGGAAATTCAAAGGCAAGGGAATACACAGCAGCCGAGTGAGGAACCCAGGTAGAAACATGCCAAGCTTTACAATCATAACCATTATTTACAATCTCATACATGTGAATTGCACCATCTTCACCTCCAGTAAAAAGAAAGTCCCCAGTGTGGCTCCGCGCCAAAGCATAAGTGTTACCAACATGAGCATTATGAACAATGGTCATCAAATCCCCACTACTAGTATCCCAAACATACACATCTGAACCTGATGTGCTGGCCACAGTTGTATCATGAGGGACAAGTGCCCAGACCCAGTCACTATGCCTCAGCACTGTGGTACACTTCATTGAAAGACGGTCCCAAACTCGAACAGTAGTGTCCCACGAACCACTGTAAATCCTTGTCAAATCTAAAGCAAGGGAAGTTATAGGACCTTCGTGTCCCCAAAGTCGAACCTCAGTGTTTTGATTTTGTGAGGCTCTAAGCTCAAACAGGTGAGGAAGTCCTTCTACAGCCCTCCAACAATGAATAAATCCATCAGTGCCGCCAGCAACCAATAGTTTTCTATCCGCTGCAACTGCTCTAATGGTGCAGCCAAGGGGTTTTGATGAAGCAATCGACAACCCATTCTCCATGTCCCACATTCTCACAACAGAATCATACCCAGAGGTAAATATGAGCTTCGAAGAAGCCAATAGGAAAATAGTTCTAATTGCCTCAGTGTGGCCATACAACACTTCCATACTATACCGTCCCATAAAAGTCTTACTCCTAAACTCCCTTTCCATGAAAATTTCCTTCCATGACTTGTCATCATCCACAACCAAGGAGGTTGTTGGAAGCCCCCATCTTTCACAATAGAATTGCTTCCAAGCATGGTGCTCGAATGCAACTCTTTGAAAAATCGTCGAGACACACGAAACAATGCCCAGATCTTTGGGGTCAAGGCAATTCAGAATCTCGGATATTAATGCCGGAGGAAGGTCAGTGATGGACAAACCACAATCTAAAGCCACATCACCGGGAATTGATGATTGGCTCAAAGCTTTGATTCCCTTCTTAGAATTAATCTTGGATGCTCCCTTAAGCTTCACACCCTTCCCAGGTTTGCTATCTGGAAAAAGATTTTTGGTTGCTACTCCTTCGGTTAAGGATTTGGAACTAATCTGATTAGGTTCAATTGTGTCTATGCCTGGATTTGCTACAAATTGTGTCAAATTTTGAGAAACCTCAGTCCTATTTGGGCACTCAAATGCCATAAAAAATGTGGATTCTACTCTATGAATTAAAAGGGTTGAAAGCTCAAACCCCCGCGACGTAACAGACACAAAAATCCGAAATCGAAAAGAAGAAAAATACTAAATCGAGAACCCTAATGTTACCCTAAGATGAATCGGTGACCAAATTATGGTTAGAAGAATCCTAATTTTGAAAAAATAATTGGGAAAAAAATAAGAATGATTGAATGGAGGAAAAAGGGTGTAAAGGATAAAAGCAAAGGAAAGGAATACCTTGAGAAGAGTGGTGAAGCAAAGTGAGAGAAGAGATTGAGATAAGGAAATGTAATTAGGATTAGGGTTTGTGTGGTTAAGTCTGCGACGACGACAAAGAATGAAGATGAGATCCACAGGTTGGATCGGAGAAAAGGAATATCCAACACAATATTATTATAAAAATAAAATTAATGCTTAAGAGTAATAAAAAAAATGTAATATACAGGTTTTAATATATTGTTCCTAAAAAATTATTTTTTATTTTTTGATCTCCAAATTTAAATTTTTCTTTACGTAGACTTTTTCCATTCAATTTTTTATAACATGACTAAAACACTTTCCCTTTTCCCTCATGTAAACAGAGTGTAACATGGAATCTAGGTGGCTGCATGCGGGGAAGAGAAGACTTGAAATATAAATAAATACCAAAACTTGACATGCCAAAAAAAAATTGAAATAGTAAATATTAAAGACTAAAAAGAACGAAAACGAAATAAATAGATTCAAAAAGATTAAAGCTTAATACATATATACACTTGTAATATAACTAAACTAAAAACTAATCTTTAAAAAAAATCATCACTTAATAATTTATATAATTTCCCGCATGTCTTGTTTCAAAAAATATTAAAGAAAAATAATACTAATAAACTCATCTCTCATATTTACAAAGGTATCAAATTCTTATCTTATTAGTTTCTTATCTTGTTAGTGCAGAATTTTAGATCATCATCATATTAGATCGATCGTTGAGGAATCGATCTAAAAGAACATACAATGACAATTTAAAAAAAAACATGAATTACTGGTAATGCATAGAGCATACCAGTAAAAATAACATGAATTACTTTAGATTGGTGCATAAAGATAACATGAACCGTGTTGAATAATTAAATTATATAATATATATTATATTGATTACAATTTATATCACCTATGGTGCATATAGCAATTATTTACCTAAAACAACAATTTTTAATTAATTCGTATCTTTGACTTATTTTTGTATCCATGAACGTTTTGTTTTTCACAACTGCATCATCATCAGATCTAATTTTGGTACATTGTATTCATATAAAACATAATATGATATTTTTTTCTTTATCTCGATCGATTATATTATTACAATGCATTTGATTTTCTTTCTGATTTATATACATTTGTTGCATTAATTAAAAAATAAAAAAATGCTACTCACTTATTTTGATGAGCACTTGTTTTGCAGCGAAACATAAGATCCTATTTTGGCTCCTTCCGTTACGTTTTTTTTTCTCTCTCTCACACACAATAACTCATCGCTAAAAACAAAACCACGTAACCCTTTCTCAACCACACCACACACAATGTCCGGCGACGAAGCCACCACTCCCCCCACCGCAGCCAAACCTTCCGCCACCGCAGCCGACTCCCCGGCAAAACTCCAAACCGCTGTCGAAGCCCTCTCCTCCATCGTCCCCTCTCTCTCCAAGCTCACCCCCGCCTCTCTCCTCACCAGCCCCGACCTCTACCCCAAAATCTCCGCCCTCCTACGCCAGCCCAACTCCGGCGCCGGCGACAACAACCTCTGCCGCTGGCTCTACGACACGTTCCAGTGTGGCGTCATTGACCTCCAGCTCCTTGTTCTCCGCTTCATCCCCATCATCGCCGGCATCTACCTCTCACGCGTCGCCGACCGGAAACCCCAAGCGGGCTTCGAAGCCGTCCTCCTGGCCCTCTACGCGCACGAAACAACCTCACGCGCCGGGAAGCCCGTGTCCATAACAATCCCCGACCTCAGCCAATCCAGCGTGTACCACGAGGGCAGCGCTAAAACCTCCGGCAAAGGCCCCAGCACCCCCAACTCCGGCGGCACCGAGCCCGAAACCGCCGTGGTGTCCCCCACGCTGGAGCCCCACGGCACCGTGCGGTCGACACGGCGAGCCCGCATCGTGGGCGTGGCGCTGGAACTCTTCTACACGAAGATCGGGCAGATGCCAGTCTCTTCAAAAATCGATTTTTGCGAGTTCTGCAAGGTGTGGGCAGGGCAAGATGGTGAAATGTATAAGCAGTTCGAAGAGGGTGGAGAGAAGGATGAGGATGAAGAAGAAGAAGGAAAGAGAAAGGAATTAGAAGCGGTTAGTTCTGAGGTGGTGGTTGAAAAGAAGGCGAAGGTTGAGGGTAGGGTTCCTCTGTGTTGGGAATTGTTACAACCTGTGATGAGGATTCTGGGACACTGTTTGTTGGGTCCTAACAACAACAGAGAGGTTGAGCTTTTTGATAAGGCTAATGAAGCATGCAGGTGTTTGTTTTCGAGGAGCATGCATGATGTTAACCCTAAAGCTATTCTTCCCATGAGGAGTCTCATGAGACTCTCCAAAACTGTTATGCCCAACAACAACAACGTTGATCCCACTGACCTACCTTTCTCTGATGTTATTTCTCTCTGAAAAATCATTTTTTTTCATTCCCATTCTCAACCACGTCCATTCTGTAGTTTCTGTGTTCTTATCTCACTCTCTATCTTTGCCCAGAAAACATATATCAACATTCATCCTATTTTTGTCACCATCAGAAAAATTAATAAGTTTGAAAGGACTTTTAGTTTTTATATTTGTAATCATGATTTAAATTTTTCCTTTATTTATTTTAGAGTTAAATATGATTTTATCCTTCAAGTTTAAGTGAGATTTAAAATTAATCTCTTTAAAATTTTTGACCAATTTAATACTTGGTATTTGAAAATACATAAATTTATGATAAAATATGCTTAAAATATAACATAAATTTAATAAAATTTAATAAAAAAAAATTAAATTTACGTATTTCTAAAAATAAAAATCTAATTCCAATTTATTTTATAAGTATGATTTCTTCAACAATTTTAACTTTTGTTACGTATATATTATATGGTATATATGTTTATTGTAATAAACATCATTGACGCTGATCAAACTATCTTTGAAAAAATTATATATATATATAAAAAGAAATATAAATATCAATGAATCTTTTTAGAAAATTTAGTATATCCTACAATGAATGATTACTACAAAAAAAAATGCTATTAAGTTAAAATCATATAATTAAATCAAATCATGTTAATTTTGCAAAATCATTAAAAAAAAGTGTGATATATTAGGTTACAAATAATATAACTGAACATTTTTAGTAATTTTGATAGGGACGTTTTGTAATTACATGAATTTCGTCTAATTTTATTATCGTGGTGATTTACGTGTTAATTTTGGCGTTAACATATACCTTAAAAGATTGTATATTCAATTTAAAAATAAAGTTATATAATCAGCGTCAGGTATTTTATATGTTGATTGTGGAAAATACTGAAATTATTGTAGATGGAGAAATCAATTTTAAGGAAGTTCAATTCCATAGATATTAAATACTTATTTAACGCGTAAATTAATTGTCTCTAACTATAAAAATATATAAAAGATGAATATAATTATATTGAAATAAGTAAATGAAAATTTTTGTAGCCATGGTATTTAATATAAAAATTATACTATTTTGAAAATGTAACAACACATTTATATCTATATATAATCAGTTTCTATTTTTGTTTGAATTTTAAAGGAAATTAAAAAGAATAATAAAATATATACATAAATGGTGGAATTTATAAAAGATGCAATATGGTTAACTATTTAGAAATTTAGTTAATAGGAAAATTATAATTAAAATAAATAAACTTAAGATAGAGTTATGCTATCATATGAGAGTATACTGTTAATAAATATTTATTTTTTCTAAAGTGTATTAAAAGGAAGGATTAATTGTAGTTTTATTATCTTTATTTTTGTAAAATTTATTATGTTTCTTATTTTTCTTATTTTTTAACCCTTTAATAGAAAAGATATGGAGTTACAAAGTGGTGCTACCTTTTCATTTCTGGAAGAAGATTGTGAGTATTATATGTATTTCTTAATGTTATCATGCTATCTTCTAATAATAAAAATTGTACGAATAGTTTAATTGAAATTTTAATAAAACATGAATAGTTAAAACTAAGGTTTTTTTTACTAAATTAGTTTAAATTTTTAACAAAATACCAATATAGACATATTTTTAAAATATTATCTAAATAGGTAAAAAATTGTGTTTATTAAACACGATTTCAAAACATCAGAAGTAATGAAATCGTGTTCCATGAGTACGGTTTTAATATATTATATAATTTTTTTTTCTAAATATATAATTTTATATATTTTGTATTTTATATAAACATATTTTCTAATTTAAAGTGTTTTTTAATAATATAGATGATAGTTTTTCAAAATTTTCTTATATTTTCTTAAGTTTTTATACCATTATATATCAATTATATATTCTTTATTTTGAGATATTTATTAATAATTTAATTAATGAACCAAAAATAATGTTTTTATTTCTTATATGAATATATTATTTTCCTTTTGAGATGTGTACATAAGTTTATTATTAAAATTTATTTATTTAAATAAATAAATATGTATATTTTTAATTTTAATTTACTTATCAAATTATTAAAAAAAATATTATTATATAGTTTTATTTATATATAAAATTATTTATCAAATTATTCAAAAATCTAAATTTAAAATTTATATCATTGAAATTATGTAGTAACATTTTTTTATTTAATCGTATTAATAAATTAAAACTAAAATTACATGTATTTATTTGTTAAAAAAAATTCGTAAACATTTAAAAACAAAATTATCAAAAAATTTCAAAATAAAAAATATTTTCACATAAAATAAAAAGAAAAATAAAATATTTTAAAATTAGAAGAAATAAAAAAACATTATTTTTAACTCTTTAATTAAATTATTAGCAAATATTTCAAACTAAAGAATATATAAAAGAAGTATATGATGGTATAAAATTTTAAGAAAACATTTTTTTTGAAAAATGTATTGAAAAAATAGTTTAAGAATAAAAGATTAGTTCATATAAAATTAAAAAAAAAACATAAAACTATAAACTTTAAAACAGAAATGAAGTATAAAATATAAAAATAAGTAAATTATAAACTTTAAAAAAGAAATGAATTATAAAATATAAAAGCAAGAAATCTTGTGCTGTTAAGATTTCTATAAGTTAAAATGAAAAATGCATAAAATTGTATCTTTAGAAAACAGTTATAATATAATATACTAGAAACCGTAAAACGATTTTATTATTGTTTTTGTTTTGAAAACGTGTTTATTAAACACAACTTTACTCATATAGATGATATTTAAAAAATATGCCGAATTTTTTTGTTAAAAAATTACACTAATCTGATAAAAAATTCTGTAAACTAAAGAATCAATAATATGTTAAAAATATTTAAGGATATAAATTATTGAAAATTAAAAAATGAAAAACTTAAATTTTTAAAAGGAAAAAAAATTAAATTTTAAAAAATATAGTGAAAAATTATAATTAAGCCTGAATACAATCCAAAAAAAATGGACGGTGGAAAGATTACGTGGAGCCTGATGGATGGATGGTGCACAGTGCACTCAAGAAATCTCACCACAAAAAACAGAAAAATAAAGGAAGTTACAGTTTTAAATGAATTTCGGCCTAAGCTAACAATAACCGTGGGATTTAGATCAACGGTAAATATGACGTGTGCACTCATATCTAACATATGCAACGCTACATCCACCCACTCTCACGCTCCTTCCTCCTCCGTCCCTGCAACCGACCGGAGCTGCTTTGCCACAAACCCTACCTCTTGCCAGAACGCAGCCGTTTCGTTTTCTCGTTTCCTCGCCGTTTGTGAGTTTCTGTGATTCTTCAACCCGATAAGGAGCACTGAAATTATTGACTGGCTTTATTAGCGCCATACTCAATATTCATCGCTGTAAGCTAGGACTTCCTATCTCTGTTTAATTTTTATAATGAATTATTTAATTATTTAATAGTTACTACTTTTATTGAATTTTGTTGTTCTGTGAATTTGACTGAATGTATTGCGATTCCTTTGATTACTTCATCTCTAGGTATGCATTTTGATATATCTGTGATAACTAATTGTAATAATTAATTGAATGTTGAAATTGCTTGTTGTAGTTAAGATGTTTAGCTCAAACCTATCTGACAACAAACCTTTGTTGCATTGGCATTTTTTTTGACTATACCAAATATCTGATAATGCCTGTCAATTTTGAATTATTATCTACACTCTGTGACAGGACTGACTCTTTATTCGTCTCACATTGTACCATTGTACGACCTTAATTTGGTAAATGACAACAATTTTCTTTAAAGTTGAAGAAGTTCATTTTTTTTTTCATCCTTTCTGTGGTTCGTTTCGTTGTTTTGCAACTAGAAGCATTTTTATTTTGGATTTACTTGTTGCATAGGCAATTTAAGGCAACGTATCTTTCTATTTGATAGGATTAAAGCATGCAACTTTTGCTACATACAAATGATAAACACGGGAGAAGGAAGTGACCATCAAGCTATGGCAGATGATGGGAATGTTGAACATATTGGAGGAGGTGGAGTTAATAAGGCTGAAAATAACTCTATCTCTCATGTTGAGGTTGGGGCATCTGAGCCATATGTGGGTAGGGAGTTTGTTTCTGAAGATGCTGCAAAGACTTTCTATAATGAGTATGCCAGACGAGTGGGTTTCAGCTGCAAAGCTGCACAGGGTGGTTCCAAAGCCGATGGGGAGAATATGTACTGTGAGTTTTTCTGTGGCAGGGAGGATTTGAAAAGAAAGCCTGCTGACAGTTGTAATGCAATGATTAGGATCGAGAAGAGGGGCCAAAATAAGTGGGTTGTTACACAATTTGTAAAGGAACATAGCCATTCCATGGCAAGCCTTAGTAAGGTGCATAGTATTAGGCCTCGCAAGCACTTTTCTAGTGTGGGAAGAACTATGCCTGAAACTTACCAAGGAGTGGGGCTTGTTCCAAGCGGTGTGATGTATGTATCTATGGATAAGAATTGCATTCCCACTAAGAATATTCACGGGATTAGGAATATTCCCGCAGTTGCTACTATTGCTGAAACAGTTCACCCGGTTAAAAGTCCGTCAATGATGAATTATGCTGTTAGGCCACCTATTCAAAAGAGGACGTTAGGGAGGGATGCTCACAACCTGCTGGAGTACTTTAAGAAAATGCAAGCTGAGAACCCTGGTTTCTTCTATGCAATACAACTTGATGATGATAATCATATGTCTAATGTGTTTTGGGCAGATGCGAGATCAAGGACTGCTTATGGTCATTTTGGTGATACAGTTACTATGGACACAACTTACAGAATAAATCAATATAGAGTGCCCTTTGCTCTGTTCACCGGGGTAAACCATCATGGTCAGATGATTTTGTTTGGTTGTGCACTCCTCTTGGATGATTCTGAGGCTTCTTTTATCTGGCTCTTCAAGACATTTTTGACAGCAATGAATGACCGTTACCCTGTCTCTATCACTACTGATCAAGACAGAGCTATACAAACAGCAATTTCACAAGTTTTTCCTCAAACACGGCACTGTATAAGCAAATGGCATGTCTTGCGAGAAGGCCATGAGAAGTTGGCCTATGTATGCAACATGCATCCAAATTTTCAGATTGAACTATATAATTGTATTAATCTGACAGAAACAGTTGAGGAGTTTGATTCATCGTGGAATTTTATCATGAATAAATATGATCTCACAAAAAATGATTGGCTTCAGTCATTGTACAATGCTCGTGCGCAATGGGTTCCAGCATATTTCCGCGATTCATTTTTTGCAGTAATATCTCCTAATCACGGAATTGATGGTTCTTTTTTTTATGGTTTTGCCAACCATCAGGCGACATTGCCAGTGTTCTTTAGGCAGTACGAACAAGCTTTAGAGAGCTGGTTTGAAAAAGAATTAGAAACAGATTATGAGACAATTTGCACCACCCCTGTCCCGAGGACACCTTCCCCAATGGAGAAGCAGGCTGCTAATCTCTATACTCGGAAAATATTTTCAAAGTTTCAAGAAGAGCTAGTGGAAACCTTTGCTTATACAGCCAACAGAATTGAAGAAGATGGAGAAAGTAGCATATTCAGGGTTGCAAAATTTGACGATGACCAAAAGGCTTATGTTGTCACGTTAAACCTCTCTGAGTTGAGAGCTAACTGTAGTTGCCAAATGTTTGAGTATTCAGGCATTCTATGTAGACATGTTCTAACTGTTTTTACTGTGACTAATGTACTTACATTGCCATCTCATTATATTTTAAAACGGTGGACAAGAAATGCAAAAATCAGTGCTGGGTCAGTTGAACATGCTAGTGAATCGCATGTACATGAGTCTTTGGCATCACGATATAGCAATCTTTGTTGGGAAGCCATCAAATATGCTGAAGAGGGGGCAATGACTGTGGAAACACATGATACTGCAATCGGTGCTCTTCGAGAAAGTGCAAAGAAGATTTCTTTCATGAAGAGAAGTGTTGCCAAAGTTTCCCCACCCAGTCATCCCGTCAGTGGGATTGCTTATGATGACAGAAAATCCCCTACTTCAACAGCAGATACAAACCCTCTTTTGTGGCCACAGCAGGATGAATTAACAAAGAGGTTTAATCTTAATGATGCTAGTACTCCTGTTCAATCGGTTGCTGATCTAAATTTACCACGAATGACCCCAGTGTCTCTTCAGCGAGATGATGGTACACCTGAAAACATGGTATGTGAAGGAGAACCTCTTCCCCATTTTTTATATGACGTATTTGTGGGATTGGAATTGGACCACATTCCAATAAATTGGTCCTTGTGTTCTATTCTGTAGGTGGTTTATCCCTGTCTGAAATCATTGACATGGGTAATGGAGAACAAGACCTCAACACCAGGGAATAGAGTGGCTGTTATCAATCTTAAGGTGTGCTGGTAATTATATGAATGATGAAAACCTGGTAGTAATACTCATGATTTAGTTTAAAGTTGGTTTAGATACATGTGCTTTTGCATGAGAATTTTCCGAGACTCAAATAACCTTTTGTCCCTTTATGGGTATAAATGTCTTCTGTAATACTTGATCGTGACAGGTTATCCTGCTTTTATCCTCTTGCATAGTTCTAAAAAATAGTGAAAATGTGATCCTAAGTCCTTTAAGCATATTTCAAATGCAGTTGCAAGATTATAGCCGGAATCCATCAACAGAATCGGAAGTTAAGTTTAATCTCTCGAAAGTTACTTTGGAACCGTTATTTAACCACATGGTCAACATCAGAGATCAACTTTCTGCACCAACTAGGAAGTTTGCTGTATTAAATTTAAAGGTGTGTGATTTTGTTCCTTTTGACTTAACTTTCTCAAATAGGCCCTGTCCTTATGCTTTGTTGCTTTAGTATTAGTACTAGAAAAGCAGGGATTGATGCTGCTTTGCATTTTCATATTAAATTTCCTTGAAGAACTTCTCTTCTTACCGAGTGGATGTAAATGGAAGTGGTAGAATATATATTTTGATTTAAATTTACAAGGTTAGATTTTATGTAAGGAGCACAAACTATTAATTAGGTTACTAAGGAAGAAAATTTTAATTATTTCGATTGGCAATTTCAGAGGCTGGTTGTGTAAGTGAATGACATTGATTATTTGGGAAATTGTTTAGGTATGAGAATATTCATATCGGCTATTAAAGAAAGCAGACATCATGCAGTTGAAAATATAGCTTTGTATGAATGATATGATGCTGTTAAGGTAGATAACTTGTAATATAATGTTACGACAATATACTTGATTTTTGATTAAAATCTTATAATTGATCTTTACCGAATTCAATTTAAGATATGAAGAGCATAAATATGGATAAATACTTAGCTTCATTCCTTTGTATCTCGAGACTGAACAGGAGTTGATATTCTAACTTGGAGGCCATATTTTGTATGCAAAGAGCATATATACTGAGTAATGATTGTGTTTAATGAATATTTCAAGCATTTTTCGTCGATTTGGGTGAAATCATTGTGGAAATGATGATACATCTATACATTGATCGGTCATGTCTATATAAAAGGGTGTGTATTTGTTTTTTTCTTTATTTTTCCCCTTACTGGCTTGTCTTGCCCCCTTCCGATCCGATATCGTATAGAAGAGAAGAGAGATAAACAGAATAAAAGTCAAGAATAATTATTTTCATTAATTGTATTATTCTTACTTTATGGGGGGTTTTGTGGGGTTGATGCATCTTTCCTGCTTGTTTAAGATATTATCGTATAGAAATCCCACTTTCTGAAAATGTTCCTTTGATTTTTGATCTGTGTATTTCGACAAACTTTTAGATTGTTGAAATTCTTTTAACTGTTTCAGCTTCCAGTTGCCGATACAAATACTGGTGTGTGTGAAGTCAAATTTCAGGTGTCCAAGGAAACATTAGTTGCTGTACTACGATCAATGGACTATATACGTGAGCAACTATCGGTTCCTGTAAGTTGTTTATTGTTACCTGAACAAGTGCTACCTGATGTATCAATGTGTTTTTAATAGTATGGTATCAACCATCCAACTTTAATTATCAATCTGGAAACTAAGGATCTAATTTTTATTATCACACTTGGGTGCTTTTTTGTGTACGTAATGTTAATTTGTAGGCTAAAATTTGGCAGGGCGATGCACAGCCAGAAGCTGCTATATCGAAAAGACCTCGGAAGTGAAGCAGCGAATTTTTGTTTCATACCCAGATAGGTTCGTGACTATTAATCTTGATGGCCACATTGTGAACAGTGAATACAAAAATGGCTTTTAGAAAAGTAGTGTAGTAAAGTCTCTTTCCTTTTTCCTATTTTGCGCATGTTAAGTTTGTTGTCTAGGATATTTATTTGTACATGTAGCATATCATAGGCAGCATAGTTACTTTAAAGGAACCGTTTGGAAGATCCTTATCTCTTCACTGGGGTGGAGTGGAGGAGCATTCTCCAAACGAATAACGAGTTGAAGTGGATTTAGGAATTTGGAAATGGAAAAAAAAAAGGCAAACAAAAGCAGGAATGGAAAAAATATATTAGTTTGGTGACGAAATTACCGTATGAATCCTTTTTTTTTTTTCACAGAAAGTAATAATAATTATAGTAGTTCTTTAGTTTGTCAAAGAAACTTTGGACGTAAATAGTAATATTTGGCAGTGTAAATACTTCTTTAATTTCAAATGCTCATTTGTAATAAATTAGTTGATTTTTATAATACTTATGTTAAAACTCAAGTCATACTTAATATAAATTTTTATTGGATGATAACGTGAAATTTTAGTCAAAATAGTCATTGACGCAAGTCCTGTCTGATTGAATGTCAACAATTTCTTTTTGCATTTTTCATGAAAAAACACATTTTGATACAGTTCATTAGTTTTTCTTAAAGATAGCAATTCTGAATGTGAAACATGAAAACAGGGATAGCGGTTTTAATAATTAAATTCCGTTCCTAAAAGATTCAATATTGAAGATGTTATACGCGAAATATTGCAGAGATCGCATTTGCTTTTGTACATATATAAAATGTTGTTGAGTTAGTGTATATTGAACTCGTCAATACGGTTTATGATTATCATATTCTATAAAGTTTATATGAGGAGATCATATTATATTGTTTTGAAGTCATCATTTCAATCGAAATGCATGAACTTGTGATCTTCCCAGTGACATTTTGAAAATTTAGTGGTAAAGGTTACTGAGCAGTTTAACAAGAGTGTTTCCATTATCAACTTCATTGTTATTCAAATTCCAAATGTAACAAAATCATAGAGGCTTGGGTGAAAAAATGGTTGTAACAAGATCATCCATTGCTCTTACAGAAGATCCTTTTTCTTCCCCTTTCTCTGTTGTGGCATCTCTCATGTGAGCTGCAATCTCATTTGCCTTCTCCTTCATCTCCTTTCCCTTCCCTTCTTGGTCCATCACTATATCTATCACCTTCTGAACCTCCTCTCCGGTAATGGTGGTTTCCACAGTTCGAGTGAGCTCTACAGCCACACCCATTTCCTCCACCAACATCTTCACATTATATGCTTGCTCTGCAGCCAGTGACCACCCTATCATTGGCACCCCATTGCTAAGACTCTCCAACACAGAGTTCCATCCACAATGACTCAGAAACACTCCTGTGGATTTGTGTGACAGAATCTCCAATTGGGGTCCCCATTTCTGCACCAACAAACCTTTCTTGGCATCTCTCATTCTCTCTTCAAACCCTTTTGGCAACCATTCTTCCCTGAACTCTCCATCAATGTCAAAACCAACAGGTGGCCTTATAACCCAAACAAACGATCTCCCACTCATTTCCAACCCTTCAGCCAACGCCATCATTTGGGAGGCACTGATTGTGTTCTGTGATCCAAAAGAAACATAGACAACAGAACTCTCATCCTTCAAATCCAGCCACTCCATGCAAGCTTCAAGGGCTATACCAGATTCCTTTCCTGCACGATGTTTTGAACCCTTGGCAGAGGGTAGAAGAGGCCCCACAGTCCAAACAGGACGTTGAACATACTTCCTCAGAAGCTGCAAGCCCAGAGGCTCTATCTCCTCAACCGTGTTGCAAATCCATCCATCAGAATTCATAGAAAGTGCAATCTGTGAAATGAAGAACCGTGACCATTCATCAGTGCCATCAGCTTGTCTTAGAAATTTATGCAGTTGACTGCGGTGGAAGCGGTAGTTTTGAGGGAACCCCGGAACCCAGAACTCGTCGGAGTCTGTTTTCCTGTGAGGAAGATTGGACCAGATAGAGATGTAGGCCAAAGTTCCATAAGCACCACAAGTGGTGAAGCTTAGATTCCTGATACCTAAGCTAGTTGCAACATTGTTAACCCAGCCAAGGAACACGTCAGATATCAAGCAAAGTGGAGGGTAACCCTCTTCTTCTGTGATCTGTGCTATGAGGGAGCGTAGAGGAGCCTCAAGGCTGCGTGATGAATTAAACAATTTGCCAATGTGACTGAGAGGAAGCTTTTCTGTGTTCTCTGCGTTTGGTGGCAAACCATGGTGGGTAGAGTTGAACTGTAACTCAGCAAGACGGATTTGATGAGGGGAAGTGGAAGAAAGTGCAGATCGAAGGTATTGAATGTTGAGGGGGGTGTTGGCTATAGTGATGTTTAAGGTTGTCTTGCGTTGGATTTGTCGTGCTAGTTGGAGAAATGGGATGATATGGCCATGTGCCATGAAGGGTATCATCACGATGTGTCCATTCTTCTTTGCTGTCTCTGCTGCCATTGGAGCTAAGAGCTTTCTGCTATTGGTTTCTGATACAAAATGTTTCTATGAGCTACAGTTAAAGCTTAAGAGATGAACAGAAGCAAAAGGAAAATGTGTGGATCTCTGCAATCCACGTTTGAAAGTAAAGCAGTGCAATGTTCAATGGTGCCTTTTCGGTGCGGTGGGGCCTTTTCATAAATACGTATAGCCTCATTTGTGCATTGTGATCACGAAGTGTCTTTTGAACACAAAAAGTAACATAATTTAGTGTTCTTCTTTTTGTTATTCTTTAATGTAAGGTGTCCTATAACAGTTAAAAAATGCAATTATTCCGTTTCCATATCAGACACACGTACTTCAATCAGTTGTAAGGATCCTTTCTCTCTAGTCTATGTCTAGTCCATGTGTGTGAGCATGTGATATTTGTAGAGGTTATATGCTTAGTGGACTTTTCTTCATAACTTTTCTTATGTTTCTTAATTAAATGCCTTGAGTTGTGACTAGTGTGGATCGTAGAAAATATAAATGATGTAAGGATATAATACATATTCGATACATTAATATATTTATTCTAAATATAATAGGATACGATACATCATAAATGTTTATTGAAAAATGTATAATAATTCTTAAAAACATAATAAATATATAATTGTTAAGGTGTAAATACAAATTAAAATCATGTGTATTAAATCAACATGAAAGATTATAAATTATTGTCATCATGAAAGTACTATTATTTTATAAATTAGATACTTCATTATTAAGTATTGGTAAAGTATAATAAAATATAGATACCGGACCCAAATCGAAGCATCAGTACATCATAAATATGAAAACATATTGATTTTTTTATCAACAATTGTTAGTTGTTAGTGTCATATTCTAAATAAACTTACATTATTACTATTAATTATAACTTTTCATTTAATGTTAAATGGTTAATTCAACACTATTTACACAATTAAAAAAAAATTCTAGTATTATTTTTTTCTCTTTTTCTTTTTCTTTTATTTGTCTTTTTCTAATTTCTTTTATCTTTTTACTCTTAATTTTTTGTCCTAACTTCTTTTTTCTCTTATTTCTTTCTCAATTATTTCTCTTGTTCCATTTTATCTCAACTTTTTGTTTCTTGTTTCCTTGATTCCTTTTCTTGATTCTTCTATAATTATCAAACATTGAAGTGATGACTTTCCTATTGAATAGATAAATGTGAGACAAATAATATATAAGAAATAAGACTCACAAATTTTATGGTCGAAAATTATAGCTTAAAGGTTAGCTCATGTCTTGTAGGTAAAATACTTTCAAGATGGAGGAAGAATAAAAATTGTATGGAGGAGACTCACACTTGAGATAATCCTAATACACTAAGATTTTGGATTATAAGTGACATCAAGTTTCTTATATATATAATTATAAATAAGTTAGATGACTAATAAATAAAAAGAAAAATCCATACATATGTACCGTATGGGTGTATCTGTGCCGATCAACTCGTGTCAACAATCATTCTCCTTGAACATGGCAATCATTGCGGAAATCATAGAATTATGAGTCTATGAACGGTTGCCTGCAGACGATACCACACACGTGATACACTGAACGTCAAGGCTCCAATTGTTGATAATAGGAAATTATGTGTCAACGGACAACTTTCTCTGGACGCAGTGATCACTCCGGAGATCATGAAATTATGTGTCAACGAATGGTGCCTGGGAGCAACCTCGAGCCTACGAAACATCGAATGTCAGGGAGCCAATCATTAATCATATGAAATAATGTTAATGAATGAACTACAACCTTAGTGATGTCGAACGATTCACAATAAGTCAGGTTAAGGTTTGTCATAAATATGTGTTAAATGGCTTTATGACTTAAACAATGACGTGCGGCCAACATAGCCGAACGATAAACAAGTCAAATGGTAATTAAGGATAAACAGGTCAATAATGAGATTTTTAAAGCAATTTGGTCTTAGATCAATCCTAATCAAAGGCCCATATAGAAAACTATAAATATAATAGGTCAAATGTAAGGTTGTTTAGACTTTTCTCTCGCATTTATTACACCATTAATTACATTCTCCCACCAAACTCTTATTGACTTAAGCATCAAATTCTTACTGACTTAAGCATCAAATTCTTACTGACTTAAGCATCAAAGCCTCTTTAACCGATGGACTCGAAGACCAGGAGAACAATAACAACTCCAAACGGAGAGTTCTAGTAAAGACCTAAAGATTATACAAATTATTTAAGTTAAGTACGTTAAGCCCCTATATCCAAAACAACATCTAATAATTTAATACATGAGATTTTTATATTAAAACTGACATTAAATTCTTGTATGGATATAGATGAATGAGATAAATAAATATAAAGAAAAAATCTACAAAATTAAGGTCTTAAAATTTTAAATTAAAGATAATGTCAATTTTTTTATATGTCGATTACTCCATATATCTTTATAATCTCTATTTGATTTTTATGTCCACGTAGCACTTCATAAATCCAATAAAAACAATCTCTCCAATAAGTCTACCAATGAAAGGAGTAAACAAATAAAAAGTGTAGTTCTTATAAATTTGGTAAAAACAAAACTTAATGTTCTTTTAAAAAAATTCAGACATGTATCTTTCCATATTTTATAAGCTGAATTTACATTCTCATCTTAAGTTCCATAATAATGTCCAATGAGTTTCGTTACAACGTTTCCCATGAGCATAACCATAAAATGCAATCTTTCTATCATGACCATGTTAAAAGTTGAAAACATTTTTCTATCACCATAAATTATAATCTTTCCACCATGAATAAGTTGAAAGTTTGAAAACTTTTTTTAACGTGTTTGACTGTATAGTGTAATGATCCCTTATATGTGGTCTATGAGTGAGCATGATCGTTGTACAGGGACCACGCACGTTGGATTTTTCCTCAACTTTATTATGTTACAAGTGTCGATCGCAGAAAGCTTAATTCTTTTCAAAATTCTTGTCTTTCAAAATCTCTTCCTATTATTAGATCATATTTATGTCACTTCATTATCGAATGCTTTGAAGTGTTATGTTTTAGGAAGAGTATTAATTATAACTTTTAACTTAAGGGTTCTATTCAACATAATATTTTTTTCCTTTTATCTTTTTTCGTCTAAATTTTCTTTTGTCTTAACTTTTTTTTTTAACATAAATAGTACAGTCATATATTTATTTTCCTCGATCAACGTATCGTATTTTTTATTTATTCAAATATTATTTTTTTACTATATGAACTCAGAATTCAATCTTCAGATAACGGAAAATATTATGAGGAGTTTATGACAAACATGGTGACACAAGCAACTTTATTATTCAGATTCTAAATGAAGAAAATCACAGAGAGTAGGGTGATAGAATGGTCATAACAAGATCATCCATTGCTCTTACAGAAGAACCTTTTTCTTCCCCTTTCTCTGTTACGGCCTTTCTCATATGAGATGCAATCTCCTTCGCCTTCTCCTTCATCTCCTTCCCTTTCCCTTCTTTCTCCATAACCATGTCTATCACCTTCTTCACTTCATCCCCACAAATGGTAGTTTCCACAGTTCTAGTGAGCTCCACAGCCACACCCATTTCCTCCACCAGCATCTTCACATTATACATTTGTTCTGCAGCTAATGGCCAGCCAATCATTGGGACCCCATTGCTAAGACTCTCCAACACAGAGTTCCATCCACAATGGCTCACAAACACTCCTGTGGATTTGTGTGACAGAATCTCCAACTGGGGTCCCCATTTCTGCACCAACAAACCTTTCTTGGTATCTCCCATTCTCTCTTCAAACCCTTTTGGCAACCATTCTTCCCTGAACTCTCCATCAATGTCAAAACCAACGGGTGGCCTTATAACCCAAACAAACGATCTCTCACTCTTTTCCAACCCTTCAGCCAACGCCATCATTTGGGAGGCACTGATCGTGTTCTGCGATCCAAAAGAAACATACACAACAGAATTTTCATCCTTCAAATCCAGCCACTCCATGCATGCTTCAAGAGTCACACTAGATTCCTTTCCTGAGCGATGTTTTGAGCCTCTGAGTGCAGGAGGTGGAAGGAGTGGCCCCACAGCCCAAACAGGAAGCTGAAGATACTTCCTCAAAAGCTGCAACCCCAGAGGCTCTATCTCCTCCGCCGTGTTGCAAATCCACCCACCGGACTTCATAGCGTGTGAAATCTGTGGAATTAAGAATCTTGACCAGTCATCAGTGCCGTCAGCTTCTCTTAGATATCTATGCAATTGAGTGCGGTGGAAACGGTGGTTCTGAGGGAACCCCGGAACCCAGAACTCATCAGAGTGTGTTTTCTTGTGGGGTAGGTTAGACCAGATAGAGATGTAGGACAAGGTTCCATAAGCACCGCAAGTGGTGAAGGTGAGGTTCCTAGTACTTACACTGTTCGCGACCTTGTTAACCCAGCCAAGGAACAAGTCAGATATGATGCAGAGTGGAGGGTGACCCTCTTCTTCTGTTATGCGTGATATCAAGGAGCGAAGAGGAGCCTCGAGCGAGAGTGTTGCGTGACAGAACTTTACCAGTTGAGGGAAATGAAGCTTCTCGGTGTTCTCTGTGTTCGGTGGCAAACCGTGTTGCGCAGAGTTGAAGGGTAATTCAGCTAGGCGAATTTGATTAGGAGAGGTAGAAGAAAGTGCAGATTTTAGGTGTTGAATGTTGAGAGGGGTGGAAGCTATGGTGATGGTGAAGGTTGTTGCTGCTGTGTGTTGGATTTTTCTTGCTAGTGCGAGGAACGGGATGATGTGTCCTTGTGCCATGATTGGTACCATCACGATGTGTTTCTTCTTGTTCTTTGCTTCTTCTGCCATTGGAGCGAGATGAAGGTGAAAAAAAAAAGAAAAAATGTTGTTGGTGATAGAAAAAGAGTTGCAGAGCTTATAAAGGAGAAGATGAAGTTGCAGATTGTGTTGGGACAGAGAGATATAAAACCAGCCAATGCAAGTTAAATCACACAGCAACTTTTGGGTGTCACGGGATGTCACACTTGAAGAAGACAACACGTGTACTCTTACGAAGTTGTGACAGTCGTTAGGGTTTCCATATGGAAAATGTTTTGGTTTTTAGAAAAAAATAAATTTTATATTTGTAAAAATGAAAAAGTTAAAAAATAAAATAATAAATATAAAATGTGTGTAAAATTCTTTTGGATGTTAAAATAATACTATCCTTCATTTATTATTTGACAAAGGTTATATATAATATCATTAAAAACGATGTTTTTCAATTATTTGCAACCTTACATAATAATTTAGTAATACTCTTAAAAAATTGCTTATGGAGTAAAAATAATATAATATAATTATACAAGTAAAATTTGGATCACATGCGAGCAGGAGCGGACCATCTTAAGAGCAGGGTGCGAGCAGGGACGGACCATCTTAAGAGTAGGGAGTAGGGAGGGGCCTAGGCCCCCAAATATTTTTTATTTTTTCAAAATTATATATTTATTTTTTTAACTTTTAAAAATTTTGAAAATTTTAAAATTATAAATAGTATATTTTAGAAATTGATGATAATTAAATTATGTATCTTTATTTCTTTTATAAAATACAACATTTAATGTTAATAAATAATAAAACATAAAATCCAAAATAATAAAAAATAAAAAAAATTATTTAGGTTTAATTAGTCTTCTAGTATTTGTTTTCGTCTAAAAATATCAATTTGTCACTAAATTGAAACTAAAAAAACTGGAAGATCAACTTACATTTTTAGAAACAATAACCAAAAGAGTAATTAAACCAAACATTTATTAAAATATTTTTTATTTTCTTCTGTCATTGCCTTTTTAAATTTTGACAAAATTGTACTCATCTCTCACTATCATATTTTTTTTTTTTTAAGAAAAATAAAGTTAGACCCATACTCATTATGTTTGCTCTCATTTCTCATTTGTTTATTTCATTTCTCGAAGAAAAAAATGTAACTCTCTCTTGTCTTGATGATGAAATATTACTTTAATAGTTATTAAAATTATTTTTTATCTCGTGAGCCTTTTGTATACTTACTTTTTATGATTATAGAAGAAAAAAAAATGTATATGTTTTTTTATAACCGATTTTTAATTGTGACTTGATTATAATATATTTTTCTTCTAATACTTATGTCTTTCAATATTTTATTAGATTGTGATAAATTATTTTTTAATATATTTAAAAAAAACATATCGATGAAGAATAAAATAATGAATTTATTTTGTAGAAGTAGTAAAAGGGAAGAAGCTACACGTGAAGATGAAAACAAGTTAAATCATATTTTTTCACATCTTTTAAAATATTTAAAGCATTATACTAATAATCCAATCTAACGATCCAATTATTTTGTAGAAAAGTCATTTTTTAAAGTGTTATATTAATGATCCAATCAAATGATCAAAATATTATATTATTCTGACCCCTCCAAAATTTTTGGTCAAGATCCGCCACTGCATGCGAGGGTGATAAAGTGCACTATAACACATGTTCATTTCCATCAAATGTACCATCTGTCTAGAGAATTGATGTTTTTCAACAGTAACATTATTATACTTCAATGCTTTTTCGATAAAGTTTTATCGACCGTTTTATGGACAAAACAAAGTATACGTGAAAAGATTTTAACATTCGAAAAAAAAGTGTTTGGTGTGACTTAAAAGAAAATAAAAGAAAAGAATTTGGAATATGTTAAAAATAAACTTTGTTAAATTTTTGTTAAGAAAAAAAGTTGATCGAAGTGTTATAGTTTTTTTTTTTAAGATTTTTTATTTTCAAAAGTAAAGTAGTGGCTTTAATATATATTGTTATTCGGTAACATGTTGTTACCAGCAAATTTGTAATGAATAGTATATAAATAATTTTAGGACTGAATTTATTATATTACATGTATACTATATTTAGATATTAAAATAGTAAAATTCCTTGCAAAATCATATCACATGTTACTTAAAACGTTGAGTTTAATTAAGCAAATATAATTAAAAATAGGGAGTGACAATGTAGGTGTAGTACATCCTGCAATTTTACTTCAGACAGAAAAGTTTAGTTTGCCCGGTATAAATACAGTCAGTTTGTCTTTTTTTTTTTTTAAATCTTATCATAAAATTTTCGATGTTTAACAAATCGAGAAATTTTAACAAATTTATGAAATTAAATAAAAATTTTGAAGAATTGGATGACAAATTGATAATTCAATATTTTTATCGTATTTATATTTGTATTTTCATATATACGATAAATTCTTCAAATTTTAGTACATTAAAAAATATATAATACTTGTTGTTTTTAGTCATACAAGAATTTGAAACTTTCGTACAAAAGACTAGAAGGAAAGTAATCGGTATGTACAAGTGTAAAACTTTTTTTATCCGGACCGTGAGCTAGCCCGCGCGTGCTACAGGCTTTTGCGGGTCAGGTTTCTACATGTCAACGGACTCAATATCCTAGTCAAGCCCACATTGTCACCCCTAATTAAAAAATACGATATAAAAATAGTTGAAACTAATTTTCTACTAAGACTTTGGACAAGTTTTATCAATTTTTATTAGTTTCAACAAATTCCATTATGAAGGTAATAATCTTCTAGTGTCGACAACATAATATAATATTTCGATGCTCCATAAAATATTTTATATTTGAAAAAAATTAATTTTGAAAAGGTTAAAATATTTTTAATCTTTAAATTATAACAAAATTCGTCTTTGTCTTAACCTCTCATATTATTTGGCCTTTTGGTACTTTAAAAAAAAAAAATAGATGAATTCTTTGTGTCTTTATAAGCTTTTGTTTAAAGTTAATTTATCAAATAAAAATCAATAACATGTTAGAGTTGATTTAAAAATTATTTCATAAATATTTAATAAAAATATCAGTGAAACATCTATATAAAAAATAAATTTGATGGAGAAGAATAATGTTACTTCATTTAAAAGAAAATAGGACTAAATTAAATAAAATATATATATATATAAAGATTAAATTGAATATAAAATAATAATGGTTCGTATGAATATGATATTATCATTGTCCTTGTCTTTAATTGATGTAGTAGTATCGAATCTTTTTAAAAGAATGGAACTTAATTGAAACAAATAAAAAAATATCTACTTGTACTATTTCAACAAAAAAATGGGATTTTAATTATATATATTATAAAGCAGCATAAATGTTGATTTTTTTGATATATTTCAACATAAATATGAATGTTTTTGAGAGAGGTTATGCAGACTAAAATATAAATAAAAGTAAGAGTTAAATATGTTTGCAAATTCGAAATCATAATTAAAAATTTTCTATTTCCTAAATTTTAATAAATTTTAGTTTTTAAATTTTAAAAATAATTTTAATCCTTTTAATTTAATTATTTTAACTTTTTTATGTGTTAAAGAAGTTCTGAATAAGTTATAATATATCTAAATAATTCAAATATTAATCTAAATCTCGTCTAGTGTAAAAGAAATTTAAGTACTTTAATTAATAAAAACTTGTCTATTCATTTTACATAAACCGATCTTAATTTTACAATGACTTAAAACATATTAAATTACGCACATGTTTTAATAATTCTACGACGTCGGCACATAAAATTATTGTAATTTTCTAATCTAGAATTGTTATGTTAGATAAAAGTGTCTTATCTTGTTGAAGGATACTTTATTCTGCAAAATAATTTTTTTTATTATTACTGCAAAATAATTTTAAATTATATAATAATTGCTACATAAAATTTGTATTTCAAATCTTAAAACACATTCAAGTTTACGAAGATGGTAATGAGGGGTGCATATAGAAAACGAAGAACAAGGTAAGGACAAAAACGACTTTTGACCTTGTTTGTATAGTGCGGGCAGAAAATATGGAGGTGCAGAAAGAAAAAAATTAACGTGAGATTGTAATGTTATCATAATTTATTGGTTAAATTAATTTTTTGGTTTTTTTTTTTTGTGAATTAATATCATTTTGGTTTTTAAATTTTTTTAAAACTAAGAATAAAAATGAATCTAATATTTTCTTAAATGAATTCTGAATCATACCTTCAACTCCATAATATTGAATAATAAAAATTTTAGTTGTACATAGCATAGCATTACTTAGAAGAGATTTATAGGTAAACAAAATGCACAAAATAAATTGGTTTTGTTAGGCAGAACTACAATGAAGTCTCCACAGGTAAGCAGAAAGTAGGTAGTAGTTAGTTAGTAAATGCACTACCATCCAACTATATATGTACTTTTTTCTTTGTTTTTCTTCCATATTTTTAAATGAAAAAAAATTAATTTAAGAATTTAATAACTACTAATTTTTAATCTAAATAAGCATATGATATTTATCTTTTTCATGTCTTTGTCTAGACATTACTTCATGTTATAAGAAAATTAAAGATAATAAGGTGAAACTCATCAAACTTTGACAAATTGGAAAAAATGATTGGAATGTGGCATGACATAACTATTCTAGGGTTTCTTCATTTAAAACCTTAGAAAAAAGGATGAAAGTATTTGCACTTTTATGGTGAAAAGAAAAATATTTACACTTTTTTATACCATTCAAACAAAAAGTATTTCTTTTAAAAGAAAAAAAAATTATTGGCAAATACAAATTTACTTTTTCATACTTCAATCTCTCAAAATAAAAAATTTCACTGTCAATCTCAAGAACACAAACCAATTAGAAGTTTGTGGTGAGTTTTAGATTATGAACCCTAAAATGGTTAGCTGTCCAACCCCAACTGCATCACATTAATGTTTGAATATGGATTTGCATGCCTTCATCTACTACTCACCACACTTCACATTAATTCATCATCTCCCATCTATAATCTTTTTCTATATATGATATATTATATACAAATTCAATTTTTGTAAGCTAATATTTCCTTTGTGTTTGTCAGTAACTACATACAACTGTCCAACACACACATCTTCTCCTTCTCTATCTCTTTCCAATTCAGGTGATTCCCCTTTCTTCCTCATTGCTCTTTTCTTATTTTCCTCCAATTGGGTCATTCAAATCTTGGCAACTAGTTCTTGTTGTTCATTTTTTCCTAATTTTACAGTGACTCACATTCTTTGTAATAATCGAAACATAGGTTTCTTTCCTGAAATTTCGGGTCTTTTGCTAGCTTTTTTTCTTTTTTCTTTTACGAACGATTACATATTCTAAAAAGCTTGGACTTCCGTCATAATTGATGCAAATTAAATGGGGGGTTTCTTCTATATTAACGTGATTGTAAATTTTATAGCTTCGAAGAAACAAAATCACACTCTTTGCATTCTGTTTGTGGCTGCTGATGTGAATCTTCATTTGTTTTTCGGTTTCAGACACGTAGTGCTGTTGGATCTTGCATATAAAAACCCTTTATCCCTTCGCAAAGATGAAGGTCACTGTGGTCTCTCGCAGTGGAAGAGAAGTGGTTAAAGGTGGCGTTCACCTCAGCGATTCTGTATGTCTCTTTTTCTCTCTAAATTTCTTACTTTTTATACATTTTGTTTACTTTTTTGTTGTCACGGTAGTTTGATATCGCTGATTGATTACGAGGAATAAGGTTTTTGTCTGTATAAATTTCCCCCATTTTGACTATACTTTTAATTGGCAAATGGGGACTTTGTTTTTTAAGAGTAATAATTTACTATGTATGGTTTATCCTTTTATTTCTTTGTGTAGGCTACTGTAGCAGATCTGCAGGACGCAATTCATAAGCAAAGTAAGTGAGCTTGTTCTTACAACTGTTAATATTTTAGATGTAAAATGACTAAAATCGAGTTAGTCTGGGCTTTAGATGTATAAATTACTTTTTCAAGGTAATAGTGTTGTGATGTTCTTTCAGTTATTTTGGTGATGGATTTAACTTATTGCATCATGTGATGGTAATTGATAACAGGCTTTGATGTGCAACTGATGTTTGTCATTCTTACTACTTAGTTATTGTTGACACTGAAGAAGAAGCCTAATAAATAATAAAATCTGTGTCTATTTGAACTTAAAACTGTATCCTGAGGTTTTCATCTGTATCTTACCCATATCAGGTAAATTTGTATTAAAAAGTATTAATGAAATGTTGCAAATTGAATGTGTATTGGTATGAATACTTTGCCTTTATGAAAGATGTGGACCGCATAAATTAAGATCTTTCTTCATTGTAATGATTAAGATGGGTTCTGATGGTTTCAAACATGGCATAAAATAAAGTAGCGTGATAACCTGGTAGCATTGAGCATTGAGGCATGTTTTTGGGTAAACTTTGTCAAAAATACTTCTAATAAACAAAAATAAGAAAGAAATGAAATGAATTTCCTCATAAACTAATGCACGAGTTAAAAATTATCTCTAATAGAAACTAATAAAATACACTTTTACAAATGATTTTACACATAAGTTAATTTTAACTTATGAAGAAACTCATTTCATTTTGTTCTCTCTTGTAGAAGTTTTACAGAGAAGTTTTCAGTAACAGGTCATTAGTATCTTTTATTAGATTATTAGATCTGCAAGTGTTTTTCAGTAGCTTCTTAGTAAACCTATTCTAGGTTGTTCAAGTTGAAATATTCAGAAGTTCCTCTGTTTATGAAACATAACCCATGTTTCATTGGATGTGAAATCAAATGAATTATTATTAATGATGATGACAATAGTTCAACCCTGCATATAACTCTTGCTATTATTGTATGGCTTTGGTTTTCCATCTTAGTACCTCTCTTAGATGAAAATTGTTAGAAGTCTCACATCGACCATAGATAAGGTCAATTTAGAGTATATATATTGATGCAAACCTCACCTTACAAACTGGTTTTGTAGGGTTGAGTTAGACTTAAAGTCTACTTCTTACCAAAAATAATGTTTATTTGTAAGTTAACTATGTCTCTAGGTAGCATTGGATTAACATGATTTGAATGTTTTCACTTACAGCCAAGAAGCACCCATCAAGGCAGCGTTTGACACTCCCTGTCCAACCCGGATCAAAGGAAAGGCCTGTTGTCCTTAATTACAAGAAGAGTCTGAAAGAATATACCAGTGGAAACTCAGAAACCTTAACTGTTGTATTCAAGGACTTGGGCCCTCAAGTTTCTTATCGAACACTATTTTTCTGCGAGTATTTGGGACCATTGCTTCTCTATCCAGTGTTCTATTATTTCCCTGTTTACAAATATTTTGGTTACAAAGGTGAACGTGTGATCCACCCTGTGCAGACATACGCCTTGTACTACTGGTGTTTCCATTACGCCAAAAGAATTCTGGAAACGTTTTTCGTGCATCGGTTCAGCCATGCAACTTCACCTCTTTCCAATGTGTTCCGTAACTGTGCTTATTACTGGAGTTTTGGATCATACATTGCTTATTACGTGAACCACCCTCTGTACACTCCTGTGAGCGACCTTCAAATAAAGATTGGGTTTGGGTTTGGCATACTGTGTCAAATTTCAAACTTCTATTGTCATATTATACTGAAGAATCTCCGCAGTCCTGGTGGTGAAGGTGGATACCAAATCCCAAAAGGCTTTCTCTTCAATATTGTTACCTGTGCAAATTACACAACCGAGATCTATCAGTGGCTGGGCTTCAACATCGCAACGCAAACTGTCGCAGGTTATATTTTCCTTTTGGTTGCTACTTTCATCATGACCAACTGGGCTTTTGCCAAGCATAGGCGTTTGAAGAAGGTATGTCTCCTTAACTTTTATATTTCAGTTCATCGATATGGTCTGCAGAAAAATATATACATTCCACCAGAAAATTTTCTTGTAAAGTATAAATACACATGATATTTCTTCTCCTGCCATGTTAAACATGTGGATTCAACGTGTTAATCATGTTTTTGGTTGAACATGCAGTTATTTGATGGAAAGGATGGGAGACCTAGGTATCCTCGTCGATGGATAATATTGCCCCCATTCCTGTAGAAGACGTAGCACTCATCTCTGCTCACGGATTGAGATTTATAATTGTAGCATAATGGAATTTTCGTTATCTCTTTTTATTAGATATGGATTTGTCTTGCAATGCTTTTGACTATGAAGTTGATTGCTAAATTGTTGAATCAGTGTTTTGCAGAATATTTGTAATCATTTCAGGATTGTAGTACTGAGATCCCTGTTTCTTCAACGTCTTCATCTTGTGCTAACCGTATTGATTTTGCTGTTTAATATTTGTTGCCTATTTTACTGTTTTCAAATTAATCATTTTAGAAAATGAAAGATCTTTTTTCTGGCTTATAGACGCAGCAATGGCCGGCTTCATAAGTCACAACTATTAATCTTCCTTCTCACACTCATGCTCATGTAATGCATACTCCTTTGGTAGTTATTATCCTTAATTGCAAGATTTCTCTCATTTCAAACAATATAAAAAGAAAAATAAAATACTTATAAGGTGTATGGCTTGAAGGAAATGTGTTAATACTACACTTTCTTCATAAATTATGTTTGACATTAGTAGTCATCAATTTGATTTTTAAATTAATGATAATCATTTGAATCCCTGCTTTTACAAGTCAATCTAATCCGTTGCGTATCAGTCACTTCGGTTCCTAATACGGGAGACTAAATGAACTAAAATAATAATTGTCTTCAAGGGTTATGTTAATGGATCATATAATGTCAGATCAAATTCATTGGTGGTATTAATACTAAAAGGTCGGTAGTTGATTTTGGACGAGTTTCTTTATAATTTTTTTTACAGAGAAAAATATTAAATTAAATTTCCCATAAATTAAAATTAATTTATACAAAAATCGAACATAAAGTTTTGAAAGTTTATTACAGGTTTTGCGATGTCAGATAATTTTAGCTTTTGATTTTTTTTCGTTTATCTCAGCAATGGCGAAACTTGTTCAAATGTCCAAAATTATCAAATTTTAGAATTAAACTAATACCTATAATTTCAAGGACCAACCTAATGCCCAATTCAAATGGCTGATGGGATCAAGACATCGTGTCAATCATCAAATTATGAAGATTTAGTAGCATTTATTAAAAACTCGACGGTTTAACTCTAGTCTAGCTAACAATTTATTATAATTTGATATTAATTTGCCGTTTGTACATATTCATAATACAATTGACCTAACAATTATAACAACATTAGCTGTTGCAAATACAAGATTTGCCTGCGATTGAATTTGCATCCTTACCGACTACCACATCCACACTGGTGGCTTTCATAGAAAACTGAAATCACGTGTTTATACGCGTACAAAATAATAAACTGTTAAAAATTGTAGAACAAAATGCAAAATTTCACACGAAGCTCAAGTCCCATCATCTGCCATACAATAATTACCCACCCCTCCCAAAGTATAAAATGATTGTCAGAAAGACTACTGCTCAAACATTGCTACTTGAAAATCCTAGTTTGATCAAATGATGTTACCAGGATCTCCATTACATTTTCATTTCATGGCTTGTAGGTTCAAAAATCGGCATGCTTCTAGCAGAAACAAGCATTCCTAATCCGTAAATTAGACACAATGCACCACACACTCAATCATCTTCGCATCCCTCGTCCACGTCCACGGAATGCGCCTCCACGACCTCTGCCCATGGCACTAGCAGCTGCGTCTCCTTGTGCACTCTCAGACTACACATGTTAAATAGATAAAATCAAAATCAGTTGCACGACAGTAGCCAGAATAAAACAAGCAAAAATAAAAAATAAAACCTAGTTACATAAAAAAAAAAAGGTAGAGTAAGTAGACATGGCGATATAATTCTGCAAATTAATATCAAATTCTAAAAAGTCACAATATGAGATCCCATCCCAGTAGAACAATTAATTGTAACAGTATCAATCAAAACTGTTCACAAGCTTTCCCACTGTACGTGCAGAATTCTTAATGTGCAGAGGATTTGTACAGGGAACTCTTTATGTGCAGAAAATTATTAAGAACCGTTACCCTTTCAAAGTACAAAATGCTAGACCGATTTGAGAGTGAAATTAGAATGTACATATAGTACTGATAATAGTAAGAGATCAATAAGTCGTTCAAATAAGTTAAGAACATAAGCAAAAATACTCAGCTCATACAATGACACAAATAGACTTTACCTTGGGGTTTTTAATTGTTTCATCCACACTTAAGATTAGGCATGCAGCCTCTGTTGCAGCATTTATAGCATTGATCTGCAAATTGATTAACCAGCTTAAACACCGCACACATAAAACATCAGAATCAGCTTATCAAAATATTTAAATCAATGCAGACAATTACCTTCACAATTGCAGGCTCCCAGACAAAGTTAGCGAAAGAGTCAGCAATGCCACCAGTGGCTATGTCCACCCCATATGGTGCCCCCTCACCTGGAACAAGCGTTGAAATAAGTATATGCCAGCACGCACGCAAGTAATTGTACAATACATATATGTAAACCAGCATGCTTCATTCACACAAAAAGATGGCAAACCAACCAGAAGGAAGTGCGTGTTTCTGCCTTAGTTTATTCAGCACGTCAGTTGCATCAAATCCAGCATTGTCGCATAGTTGTCTAGGTATAACCTGCAATAATAACGCAACTTTCTGCATTAAAAAACAATCAAAGTAACCATACACTTTGAATGTAAGAACATGATCTGATACCCTTCCACAACTGGGATGCTTTCTTATACAAGGGTAAAAAACTACCAGACATTTTTTAAACGTATTAACTCATAATTAGGGGGGTTGGAGGAGATCTAAACACAGCTGAGAAATTCTTGAAGTATATCATATTGTCACAAAACAAAATGTGTCAACAAGAGTTGCCATGCGTTATTAAATAAGTTATAGAATAATAGTAAACACAAAAAGACAACTATGGATTTGGCTCAAATTACAAAAACATTTACCTCAAGTGCTTTTGCATAGGAGTTGATGAAAAGCTGAGACTTTCCAGCTATAGTTCGTGCATGCTGCCTCAGGTACCGGCTTATCTCCATCTAGCAATGAGAACAACATTTTAAATGTAAATATGTTGACTAATATAATCCAGTGGTATCTACCGACAAATTTAAGACACATACATCTATAGCACCTCCCCCAGCAACCACAGTTGAATTCTTCAAAGCCCTCCTCACGATCATGATTGCATCATGCAAACTTCGCTCTGCTTCCTCTATGAACTGCAGGAAAATAGGTAAAATCAAATATCAAATAAAATCCTGAGAGTAGAATGAGTTCATCGAGTTTCATAAACAGTTATCACACAACATGTAACAGACCTGATCTGCTCCACCACGAAGAACTATGGTGGCTGTTTGGCCAGATGGGCATCCATTGAAAATATTGAACCTCTCATTTCCAACCTGCCTTTCCTCAAAAACCTCGCAAGTTCCAAGGATCTTCAAGCAAATAAAGCACAAGTTCAGCAGTAATAAATGAAATTACAGAAAGATCAAATCAAGAGTCATACAAATAATGTGTAACCTCATCAATAATGTTATTAACAGATGTTTGTACGGTTCCACCAGTTGCTGCAGCAACCCTTTTTAGATCTTCTTCAGTTACACGACCAGCACAGAAAATGTCTCTATCTGCAAAATACTGTTTCAAGAACAAATTATTTTAAAAAGAACTGAATGTGATATCCCTGAAAGGCTTTACCAAACACAGAAAGAAATAATTATAAACCATAATTACAAACAATTTGAGAAACAAAACACATTAACAAGAATATAAAATCAAAGCATAAACAAAAGTGCATTCCTACACAAGAGACAATGTATGAAATGTATCAGGAAACTATCCTGGCAAGAGGTAGCACACTACACATTGCACATTATTCAATAGAAAAGTTTATTATTCCACGGAGTTTAGAGAAATCATAGGTAAGAAAAATTGGATTAAGAGAAAAATTAAAACCTGGGTAGCTAGATCACCAATGGCCAATCGTGAAAGAACAACTTTGGCACCACTGCTGACACATTTATCTAGCTTGTCATAGATAATATTCCATTCTGCATCAACTATTGACTGATATTGCGAAGGATCAGACAACCTGTAGAGAACAATAAAAAATAGTCTCATTTAATCCTTCCTAAGATCTCAGGTCGGCATTGTGAAAAACCGAATTTTAAAATTAAACACCTTATTTCAGCATTTTCTTTCTCAGACTTTAGCTCCAACTCTACGTTTAATAATAGAATTTTTGGATTGAGAAACTTCTTGGGTTGTTGCTCAAACCCAGCATATGAAAACGTCTTTTTGAAGGCAACACCATTTACTAGAAATGAGTCCCGCATGGTACCACCAGGAACCTGTAGAAGAAAACCCGAGTCTCAACCATTGGCTTTAAATATAAGTTTGTACATAACAAAGTTGACTTACATGGAATTAAATATTTATGACAAACTAAATTCGGCATGACAGTAAAACTCCCTGATTTTCATCGCTAACCACTCTAATTAATTGATTCATTCTACTTTGTATTAAAATTATTTCAGTTATGAAATACAAATGCACACATTTAAAACTCCAAAAACAATACTACAGAACATGGAAAACAAATAAAACATATATTTGCTCTAGCATATCTGAACAAGAGTGGAATATATAAAAGGCTTATGATACTGCTTTACTCTTAATACTCATTCCATAATAATTTTCTTTACAGAGTATTGCACAACAATTAAGGAAACTAATAATCTTCCTAAGGAAAAGACAAGGTAAAATTAACAATTCATCTATTAATGAAAAGAAATTGACTTAATTTTACAATTATCAACATAACAGTTAATGAGCACTGATGTCAATCTGAAGGGAAACAAGATTGAAAAGAAATAACAAATGTTTTCTTGATATTTTTAGGTGACAAAATAGGTTGAAACAAAAAAAAAAATCCATACGTGATAATGTTGATAGAATAGAAGGAAGCAAAGAACAATCCCTTTTAAAGGCCAAGAAGATTCACTAATACTTAAGTTGACAGTAGAGGGAAGACATAGTAATAACAATAACCGTGAAATATAAGTACATCTTCTAAGGAAAAACAACAAAAAATGTAAATCAGGCAGGATAAATGCATTTAAAAATTCTCTGCATGATTCAGTCAACAATAGAAAATTTATTATTAACCTATGAACAAATGGAGACTGTGAATATATGACTTTATAGCAAGATCTTAATGTAACTTGCTTGCATGTGTTCGAATGACTATTGTTTGGATAACCTAACGCAAAAATCCTAAAATCCAGGCTTAGGGAAAACAGCAACCTCAAACACTAACTAGAACTACAGAGACACGCACGCAGATACAAAAAGTGAAAGGATGCCCATACTATTTCCATTAGCATTGTCAGTTTTCTTTTTTTATTACAGTACCTTTTGTTTAAGAGCGTCTTTAGGCCCCCATTTTTAGCATTTTTGTTTGCATTAAAACTTTCTTGGATTTAGGAAACACATCACACGGTCACCAATGTAAAAGAGACAGCATGTACCTTCTTTATTCCAATCATGTTCAACCTGTCCTCGTTCCCAATTGCAATTACAGCATCCACAACCATGGATGCAAAGAATTCTTTCTCTCCACCTATAAGTTTTGAAGAAAGTGTGGTAGAAGCACACTTTGCAAGCAGGCTTTTCTTTTCTTCCAGACTTTTCCCCTCAATGCTAACAGCCAGTTCTTTAATCTTTTCAATGGCCTGTATCAATGATTAAAAAAGACATACAATGTGACCAAATCCGTGAGATACTTCCACTTCTAGTATTCAACATTAAGACAAAATTCAAACAAAAACTGAGGCCCTGTTTAGATAAATTTTTCCACAAACACTTGTTAGAGAAGTAAAAACAGAAAGAAAGGAAGGAACCAAACATCTCTCACGAGCTTAACTAGAGAACTTTTACAAAGGCTAAGTATTTAATCAATTTAACTTATAACAAAAGCTCAATTTGTTTTACTTTCTTAATTTCTTCTATAAAGAGATAAAGTTATTCAAACATTAAAAAAAAAAAATCACATTCGACAGTGAGATCTGTACCAAGGTACTTGCAGTCCTGTAGCTCCGTATCAAATTTTGAGAGTGAACACCATCTTCAATGAAAGGCTTGGCCTCCCTTAAAAACTCAGCTGCAAGCAACACGACAGTGGTGGTTCCATCGCCAACCTTTTCACATTCACAAAAAGAACATTAGAATAACAATACATCATTTACTTGCAAACAAGCAATTCCAATACCACAATTTCAAACATCTGAAATGAGCCAAAAAGAAAAACGAGAAGATCTTAACTGCGGAAGCGTAAAAAAAAAAAAACTAAGGCATTGCAAGAGATCGAATAGAAAGGGAAGCGTTACAAGTTTACCTCGGAATCCTGAGACTTAGCGATGTCGACAAGGATTTTTGCGGCAGGGTGGACGATGTCAAGGAGCTTCATGATGGTAGCTCCATCGTTGGAGATGGTGACAGCTCCCTTGTCATCGTGGATGAGCTTGTCCATGCCGCGAGGGCCGAGGGTGGTGCGGACGACGTCGGCGACGGCGGTGCAGGCATTGATGTTACTCACCAGCTGTGGCTTCCCTTGCGAAGTGTCCGTGCCTTCCTTCAGCAGAATGATCTGAGGTTGCTGTTTGATCCACCATTTCCAGACTTAGGTTAAGTTACGAAAACACGCAAAAGATAACAAAGAGAACGAGAGAGTGAACCTACCAGCATCGCTGACATGGTTGAAGACGCAGAAAAAAAGAGAGAACTAGGGTTTAAGTTTTCAAGTTCGAAGTGGGACGAGAAGCAGCAGTTTCTGGCTCCTACACTCTTTCTCTCACACACAGCGACGTTAGTTTTCTCTAGAGTTGGTTTGGTCCTATTTCCAAGCCAAAATTCAATTTTATCATAACTTGGGCCAAGGCCCATATACACAAAGCAACTAATTTTGACAAGGTTTTTCTTCCAGTAATCCCCGTTATTTCTTCTTGGCACACCATTCTAATTTTTAAAATCATATTTTAAACTTTCGGATTAATTGTTCTAAAAATTTTCCAGAACAAGTTCTTTAGGATTTCAAGAACATCATTCTAACAATAAAATTTCTGAAATGGGATTTTCAGAAGGTATGAAATCGATTCTCAGAATAAGATTTCTTAAACCAACTTTTTGAAACGTGACGTAATGGTGGATTTTTTATTACAATTTTTTTGAAATATGTCTCCAAATAAGAGATTTTTGAATGAGATTTTTTTTCTACGATGCTTTCTCTTTTTTCTTCTTTTTTTACGTAATATTATCCCTCCCTTCTTCTACCTCTGCAGCGAGGATGATGCAGTACAGATGGAGCGCATTTTAGTCCTTTTGGTGTTTAAATGAAAGTGCAGTTAGTAATGATAAGGTGCGGGAAGAAAAAAAAAACTTCTTCTTACAATTATCATATATTAACCAAAAAAATATTATTATGGAGTATATTTCGTGTAATTGATTAATATATTTTATCATTGGATATTTCCTAAATCATCTGTAGTAACATCATAATACATTTATTCGGTCTTATATTTTTCGTAGGCAAATATTTACATTTAATCCGTGTACCAAATACGGTCTTTTTCAATATTATGTTTGAGGGTTAAATATATTTTTTATTTTTCAAGATTCAGTAAAATTTGGAATTAGTTCATTTTTAAAAATTTTGACTAATTTAGTCATTCATTTCTAAAAATACGTGAATTTAGTCATTTTAACCAGATTTTGTTAAATTTATCTGACATTTTAAGCGTATTTTATGATAATATTTGAATTATTTACATAATTTGACACATTTTCGCTTCAATGTTAACTCAACTATTATCATAAAATACATTTAAAATGTCAAATAAACTTAACAAAATTTGGTAAGAATGACTAAATTCATGTATTTTCAAAGATAAATGACTAAATTGATATAAATTTCAAAGAAAAATTAATTCCAAAATTTTGTATTTAATCGTATGTTTAATGATGGAAATTTATCGTCAATTAAAACCAATAAATAATTTATTATGCTCCTAGCATAATTGATCATGCATCTTCATTTCCATTGATAATAAATAATAACAATAATATTAATATCAATAATGAATAATAAAAATGATATTAAAGTTAATAATTTTTAACTTATATACCTTTTGTCTAACTCTAAACAACTTCTAATTTATTTTCTCTTTACCGGTTAGCTAAATAAAATAATAATTATTGTGTTAGATTGAAACAAAAGTTAGTTGTTTTAGAAGTAACTTATTTTTTCTTCTGAAATCAATTTCTCTAATAAGTTTTTCCAACTTTTTAGCTATGAAAATAAGTATTACACCTTTTATAAATAAGAGATAAAAAAGAAGAGTAGAAGAGGAAAGAAACAAAGGGGAAGTGTAATTATTTGAATTGAGGAAAAAAGAATTAAGAGGAATGAGTAATAAGTACAAAGATTGTGCTCAATTTTATTAATGTAATAAAATAATTTCTATATTTAAAAAAAAATAAGTTAAAAAATAAATTTTAAAAATGTTACAATGGAAGAAATAAATTCAAAAAAATAAGTGAGGGTTAAAAGAAAAATAGTTTTTAAAGTGTAAAAATCATTCAAGTAAATTTTACCATGTTCAACAAACCAATTTAGAACTTTATTAAACAAGTTCACGGTATAAAACGAGTGATGATTCTTATGCTTCATTAACTGAAAACGCACGTTGCTAATGGATACCTCAAACACAAACGTTAAAAAAATTTTAAAAAGTTAGAACAACAAATAAATTGACAAAAATGTACTATTTCTAGTCTCTATCGTGCACATAAACTAAAACATGCTAGTACTTTCACAAAAATCTAATGTAAAATTCTCTTAACTTTTGCAAGACCTTCTCCAAAATAGTTATCGAGATAATTAATATTCTCACAATAATACACTTAAATAGACATAACAAACACTTAATAGATGAAGACTAAACAATGGAATCTCAATGTTTCTATACACAAGAAAACTACACAATTATTTGCTGGTGAGTTTAATACTACTACCAATTTAATTCTTATGAGGTGGTTGAAAGGAAATCATGAGAAGTAATTGATGAAATCTAATTGATAGCACTGGCGGAAAAGAATTCAACACTTATCAATGCATTGGCTTCACATCACAGGATAATAGAATCAATACATGAGAGACACTGCGTGAAGGATAAGCTAAGCATAATATACAGGGACAAAGAATTGTGATACCACATGACAGATACATTGGTTTGCTAAATCAAGAGTGTTAGCACTCATTCAATAATGCAATGAAAAGTGTCCAGGAAAGGAAAGACCCAGAGGGAGAGGGAACAGGTAGAGAAGAAAGCTACTTTCCTCTCTCCAAATAATAAAAGATTCTACAGACAGCGATACAAAGCTAAACATCGATAGCAACAGCCTAATCTAATTTTTTTCTCAATTTCCCTTCCCAAACTTCTACTTTTATGCTCACACACCCTCAATTTTTTATTCTAGACCTCACAATTGATTACTACAACCACGTCCACCACCTCAAGATGATATTTTGGTTACATCTTTGCTTGATCTGTTATATTTCATGTGGCTGTTGACCAGCTGACCCGCTGCAATGGCAGACATCAGAGACAACTCTCCGGCTAAAACAGATCCAGCAACAATGGCGGCCAAAAGTCTTGAGTTTGATCCCGGTGACTCCTTGCTCGCACCCTTCACACCAAGTAAATTCAAGCAAGCAGACTGGGATGCAAGTTGAGTTCCACCCCCAACAGTACCCACCTGAGAGGAAAATTGAACAATCACATAAACCTTAGCTATTGACTAAATTGGAAAATTAACCAAATATAGAAGGGTAATAAGGTGTAAGAAAGGATGGGACGGGTTGCCAAATCACCTCAATAGAAGGCATGGTGACCGAGATGTGAAGGTCCCTCCCATCATTAACGGCTTCCATCATGGTTATGCAATGGGAACTCTCGATATTTTGTGCTGGATCTTGACCAGTGGCTATAAAGACTGCAGAAACAATGTTACTAGCATGGGCATTGAATCCACCAAGAGCACCAGCAATAGCGGAACCAGTAAGGTTTTTAAGCATGTTAAGCTCCACCAGGGCAGGCACGTTGGTCTTCAATACCTTCTTCACCACTTCTTCTTTAATAATTGCTTCACAAACAACAGATTTCCCACGTCCCTCGATCCAATTTACTGCAGCTGGCTTCTTATCCGAACAATAATTTCCTAAAGGATCAAATCAGAACACAACCATCACATTTTTTTGTATTAATATTCCCATTAAAACAATTTCATCATGCCGTGATTATAGGCATAACAACGAGATCAATATAAAGGACTAAGTCAGAACACAACCATCACACTTTCGGTCTAATAGTCCCCTTTAAAAAAAATTTAGCATGCCCTTATTATAGGCAACGAATTGAATAGCCAAACAAATAGATCAATATAAAGGAACCAGTCAAAATACAGTGACATCATTATAGGACACTAGTCTCCTGTTCAAATTGCCAATACCTACAATGTGTATGTGCGTGTATGAATGTAAAAGCTAAGACGTCAAAGATGATACGGGAAGAAAAAACATAATGTAAATGGACCAACTTCACGATGAAAGAAATCAGTACGGAAAAGAAAGAAGACAAATAGACGATGTGTAATAGCATACAAAGAAACGGCATTGGTGACATCACTCGATTTGACAGAAGAAAGATCCAGGAAATATTGTTCATCAAAAAGGGAAAGATAAAGAAATTACCAGAAATGCCAATAACATCCATGTCAGGGAAATCAGTCTGAAGAAAGTCAAGAACGTTTTGCACCCCTTTGGAAACCATGTTCATACCCATGGCATCACCCGTGCTACAAGTGAATCTCAAATAAACGTTCTTTCCAGCCATAGCACACTGAATGCCTTGCAGCCTGGCAAATCTACTCGACCTGAAACCATTAAACCAAACACCAAAACTCAGCACAAATAAATAAATCTCCCACACTCAAAAATTTCCTCCACCCATCCCACTCCACAATTATCATAAACTTTTAATGGAAAACCACATCTCGCCTAACATTTAAAAAAAAAATAAAAATCAACCTAAATATGAATCCCTAAACTGCAGAAATTCACAGCAAATCTCAGTGTAAATTTTCTTATTCAACACAACACTATTTAAAACTACTTCAACTTTTGGACTCAATAAATTCTTTACCATGCAACCAACCGTATATATTAATATTCATTTAAAATCAGTTAACTGGATATCGACATTTCAACAAACTTCTCGATGATCCGATGAATCCAAACATGCAATTAAGGTGGACACCAACTAGTGAATGATAAATTCTCAAATCATGATCACGAACCCAAACTCCCTCTAGAGAGTACCAAAACAAACCTGTTGAAAACAACGGCAAGGGTATCAAAATTGAGAGGATCCTCCAAGAAGAACTTCAACTGTGCAGCCCTCTTAGCAGTGGAGAACCTCACAACAGGTGCCCTTGACATGCAATCCCTCAAAACAACACTGCTGGCCCCACCAGATGCATATATGGCTTTGCACCCTCGATTGGTGCTGGCAACAAGGCACCCCTCCGTGGTGGCCATCGGCACCGTGTACTCGAACCCGTCCAGCAGCAGCGGCCCCGCCACCCCCACAGGAATCTGCACGTATCCCACCGGCATTTCGCAGCACTGCCCCAAAATCGAGTCGTAATCGAACCCCTCCAGCGGCAGCCCCTCCAGCGACCGCCCCGTCATCCTCTGCAGAGCCGCGCGCCGAATCGCCGCCGCACGGCGACAGTCTCCGAGGCGAGACTCGAGCGCATAGGACGGCGTAACGCCGTCCACAACGGAGCAGACAATGTCCTCGTCGTCTTCGGAGATCAACGAGCACTCAACAGGGGGCAATTTGGTAATTGACGGAGAGGGCGAGGGCGCGGGCGAGGGTTCCGAAACAGCTTCGTCGACGTCCCACGCGTCGTGCGAGGCGCGTGTGATGAAGGACTGGACGAAGTCGATGCCGAAGAAGCCGAGGAGGTAGATGAATGAGGCAATGAGAGAGAAAATAGCAGCAATCTCGGAGAGCGTGACTACGTGGAGAGGTGTGTGGCTGCGGATCTTGTCACGCCACCGGTGCAGGAGGAAGTACGCGACGGAGAAGAACAGAGTGAAGAAGATCGCGTTCGTGAGGTATAGCGGCAGAGGGAGCGCGTCGGAGGCCTTAGGAGAGGACACCGATGGTGTGGAAGAGGAATCCCTCTTCCCGCCGCGGTTGGGATGGTGGATAGCTCCGTCGTGGACGGTGGGCGGCGCGCGGTGGCGGAGGTCCATTGCGCGTGCGAAGAGGGTTGCGGAATGAACGTGAAGGGATGAATAAATGGTTAAGGCATGTGATGTGTTATGTGTGACAGCGAAGAACGATGAGTGTGCTATGGTGCGACCGGACCCAACAGCGTCGGCATTTGCTGTTGTTTTGTTTTTATTACGCACTTTTCTTCAAACTTTTCCACTTTCCTGAACCGCCACAAACACATCCAACTGTAATTAAAAAAGTTTATTAGAAAAAGAATAATTTTATTTTTTGAAAAATGGTAGCCGTCGATACCCTAAAACAACGCGTTAATTACGTTAATTATATTAAATAAATGATCAAGGTAACCTTTTAATTGAAAAGTATAACCGTGCACGTTCTTGAAGGTTCTAACCCCACGGGTTCATTCAAAATAAATTACTAGTTCGCTATATCATCTGATTCATTTAACAGTTACACTAAATCTCTCGATCGCATTAGAGTACAATAAATACTGTGTAATGAATCACTAAATTGTTTTTTTTCGAACAGGAGTTGTACAATTAAAGTGAAGTATTAATATTTTATTATGTATGTATAAGGTTTATAAATAGAAAATAAATATTTAAGAATAGGGTTAAATACGTTTTTTTTTTCATCAACTCTCAGGAAAATTTAAAATTAGTCACTCTTTAAAATTTTTGACTAATTTAATCCTTTATTTTTAAAAATATGTGAATTTAGTCTTTTTAACCAAATTTTGTTAAGTTTATCTAACGTTTCAAACGTATTTCATAATAGTATTTGAATTATTTACACTGTTTGACACATTTTCGCTTTAATGTTAACTCAAATATTATCATAAACTGCGTTTAAAATGTGAAATAAACTTAATAAAATTTGGTAAGAATGACTAAATTCACACACTTTTAAAAATGAATGACTAAATTTGTATAAAGTTTCGAAAATTAACAATATTCTTTATTTAACTTTTTTGTTTTTTTTTAAATATTTTTTAAGAACTTGTTTATTTGTTTTTAAATCAGAGTTTCGTTTTTGAATTTTAATGAAAAACAAAGTATGTATATCAGTTTTTGTTTTAAAGTTCAATTTTTTTTAGTTTAATTTGGAAAGTTTTGTCTGTATAGAGAATAAGATCTTGTATGTGGTTAAGGACGAATCTTTGTTAACTTATGATCATTAAGGTATTTTGTAGAACAAAGTTTAACTTTATAAATTTGTGTGAAAAACAAATTATGATCACAACATAAAGCTATTTTGTTTGATTAGATTTTGTTTTAGTGTTATTGATTTATAAAAGTGGCATAAATAATAAAGATATTGCATGTATTACTTTTATAATAAAGATAAATATTTGTTAATTTATGATCATAAGGATGTGATGTAATTATTGATACGGATCTTTTATACATAGAGCTTGTTATTCTATTCCAATAGTGTAATTGAGAGCTTAAATTTTAATAAATAAGTCTTTAGAACAAGTAGTTAAGTGTTGATAGTATTTTAGTGTAAATTATTTGAATACGAAAGTGATGTGGTTATAGTGTTTGATATTATAGGGTCATTGCGTATAGTTTATCATATATTTTTGAGTTTGGGGTAAAATTGTATGATTTAAATGAATAAATTCAAAAATAAGATATTTGTTGTACGTTAAATAGTGATGAGTCAAAAATATTTCAATCGACTCAAATTGGTTCAATTTGTTATTTTTGAAAAAATATTTTGTGTTGTATATAAGAAATGAACAAAATCGTATTTTGGACCAATCGGATAATTTGATATATTTTGTAGAATTTTTAAATTATGCAAAACAGTTGGGTCAGAAGAATTTTTGTTGGACAAAATTTAATTAATTAAAATTTTGATATATGATTAATTAAAAAAATTAGCTATAATTTTTGGATGATTTTAGCTATGAAATTCAATTAATTGAAATCTTAATAGTTTTGGTCTGAGTCATTTTCTAGGAGATTTATTTTGTTGGAATTCTTAACTTTTAATTTGTGTTTGGATGAATCATTTTAATAATGTTGAGAGATTCAAATGCATTATATTTAAATTGTTTGTAATTAAATTCTTTTCGTATTATAATTAACTTGTTATGATAAAGAAATTAAAATATCTTACATTTCAATTTTAAGAATTGTTCCATCACCCGTCACATAATTACAAATATCCTTTGAATAGTCTCATTTTCCAACTATAGACCAACATGTACAGTATCATTATAATATAAAATGTAGTATTATGTAATTGATTTATAAATGTTAATAAATCTGTCTCTAGATGAAATGTAATTATAATATGTATTTGATATATACACATATATGAAAGTAATTTAAACACTCTACTTTATCTTGTGCATTTATTATATAGTAATCTCAATAGCGATAGACTGATGATAAAAACTAATATATGTACTTATGTTTCATTTTTATAGTTTTGCTTTTTAGAGTTATGTAAGTATAATACGATTTCTTATGAAAGAATCACTTTTGAAAAAAATTAAATGGTAATACATATTATATTAAATGCTATTTAATTTTATTAGCAAGAAAAATATAATAATTAAATATTTTAGAAATTAAATATAATCTTATATATTTAAAAAAAAAAAGTGTGGTTATATATTAATTGTATCGTGTGGTGTTAATTTTTATTTAATATAATATGAAAATTATAGACAAATTAAAAAAACTCTTCTGGAATACCGTGGCAAAAATAAACACATTATTTTTAATTATTTAAATTAAGTTATAGAGATTTTGAATAATATATATAAGATTATAGTTTTCACTTTAATGAAAAACTATAGAAAATATTCTTACATAAACAACAAATTTTTGTCCCTAACACATAACCTAAATTAGTGATATGTATGGACCACGTAGGTACATTTTTTAAGTTATATATAAATAAGGAAATAAATAAATTAATACAAATGCACTTATGTAATATCTTAATACATTAAGTGTTACTTTAATTATGATTTTAAAATATGTTATTATACTTATTAATAATAATAATAATAAAAAATAATGTAGACTAGTTAATAAAATGTAAAAATATTTTTTGTTATAAAAAAATACATCAATATAATATAATATAATAATTCATATGCACAAGTAAAATATAAATAATCAATCCATGAACAATAATCAAAATAATCACTTAGCACTTAATTGAAATACAATAATCTCTAAAAAAATTGGTAATATGCACAAAAAATTATACATATAACTTGATATCAATCACCGAATTCAAGATAAACTCTAGTCGTTTTTTAATACAAAACTCTACCATGATTTTACTATTTAAATTTATCTGAAAAAAGTAAAGAAAAAAAATATTTAAAATCCTAACAACTACATTTCTACATCAAACATAATAAATAAATTCAAACCTGTAAATTCTCTTTTTCTTATATATTAAAATTCATTCAGCCAATAAATATTAACTTTAATTGAATTTAAATTCGAGTTTTCTTGCAAGTAAATGAGTGTAGCGGGTTTGGAGTTTAGTTACGTAAGTTTATTAAATATTTGAAAAAAACATGTATTACCTATAGTTGTTATGATTGAAATAATATTTTTTTGTGAAAAATAACTAAAACGAAGAAGTCATTGTTTACATGTCAGGAATTTTTTTGCACTATCATTGTGATTAGAAGTATAAACTAATTCTTATAATAGTTTTAAAAAGAGTAATTTTGAAATATATGAAAGCGTACAAGAACGTGCATCAGAAGAATTCTCTCTCAATGTTACAGCTGTCAGTGTTTTGGTCAAGGAAAGAGTTTTGAACCATTACGATACCAATCTTATATTATTATTATTATTAGTGTGAGAAAGGCAAACAAATTTTACTGGATTTCCTTGATGAAATTGTTTAGCATGTGTTTGGAAGAAATAATTTAAGAGTAATTTATTTATTTAAAAATTTTAAATTTTTTTGGAGTAAAATAATTTACTTAGATGAGAAATTAAAAGAGAATTGAAATTGATGAATTTCAAGAAGATATTTTAAATCGTTAAAATAGTAGAATTTAAAATTCACTAAAAAATGAAGGAAATTGAAATTTTACGATTTGTGGAATTTTTCATTATTCAATATTAGAGGTGTCAATTGAGTTTATACGATCCAGATGACCTAGACAGGTCGGGCCGGTCCGACAACCCATATTGGTCAGGCCGACCAGATGATTCAAACAGACTAAGCAGGTCCAACAACACAAACGACAGGCACGAGCCCAACTATCAAAACGGGTCAGGCAAGCCCGAAAACCCAAACAAGTCGGACAGACCCAACAACCAAGATAGGTAAGGCGGGCCCGTGACCCAAATGGGTTGGGGACCTGATGAACCAGACGATCCCGACAATCCAAACGGACTAGGTTGTCCAAAATTTGAAATTTATCCAAATTTGGCCGAGTTAACCTCAACCAAAATTTGGTCTAGTTTGCATCAGCCGAAATTTGACAGAATGTGACTGAGTTAGTTCCGACCTAAATTTGGCGAAATTGGTCTAAGTTTACATCAGCCAAAATTTGACCAAATTTGGTCGAGTCAGCTCGATCAAAATTTGGCTGAATTTAAATATTTTAATATTACAATTATATTTGTTAAATTTAATTTCTAAAATTATATATTAAATAAATATTAAAATAAAATTTTATCTTATAAGAAAAATTCAATTATTTTATTCAAACACGAGATTGAATCGTTTCAATTACTTAGTCCAAACAAATTATTTATAAAATGAAGAGAATTCAATTGTAAAAATTTCAAATACAATATATTTTAATTTCTTAAAATTATTGAAATAATTCATCTAAATAAATGTAAGAGTATAATGAAATAGAATTTAAAAGAAAGAGAACCAATGAATGAATGACAATTGGAACATTGCACTGCACCGATATTTTTATTCAAAGTAGTGATATTCAACTGTTCCAAATTCTGAAGTATTAACAAATAATTATTTTGGGCTTCTATTTTATATTAATTAATATTTAGTTTACATTATTATTACAATTTAATAAAGTCTTCTGTTCTGTGAAGGGATTTAAGAATTAATTAAAGTCATACTTAAGGCTGTGTTCCTATGCGCAAATTTTGTAAATCTGCAGATTTGCGACGATGGAATTTTTGTTTTTCTCATGTTCGCATAACAAGATTTGAACAGATTTAGAGCGATGTATTTGTGGTTAAATAGTCAAATTTCATCCCTTCACAAACGAAAAGAATTGCAATGATTTCTACTAAATTTACTTTTATGACCTTATTAACGAAAAGAATCATAATTTTTTCTTTTAATTTGTATGATAATAGTATTCTCAACTATATATATATATATATATATATATATATATATATATATATATATATATATTTATTTATTATATATATATATAATAATACATATTATTAATATTTTTTATATAATAATTAGAATATTGTTATAAATATTATGATTAATATATTAATATATAAATTAATAATATACGTATATAATAATTAATAATAATTAAAATATTGTTAAAAATATAATTATGTACATATAATTAATTTTATTATTCTTAATATGTATATAATAATTAAAAATAATAAAAATATATAAATTTTTATAATAATTAAAATATTAATAAATTTAATATTTTTAACTGATTTATTAATTATTTTATTTTATTTTTATCATTAAGGGTATTTTGGTAACTTTCTAATTCTATCTATTTTTACAATTTATTTTATCTATCACATCAATCAAAATTTTCACTAACTTTCATAAAACTTATCTTCAAATCTACTCACTTTATCCTCTAAATCTACTCAAAAAAACACAAAAATTCATCCACCCAAATCTACACAAATTCATCTTCACACTCTCTCCCAAATCCATCTTTATAAATGAACACAGCCTAAATACCAAGTGCTGTAAATTTAAAAACAAGTTTATTTTTTATCTCTTTCTAAATTGAAATTGATTTATAAACAAAAATAGATTTGGTAATTATATTGAGGTATGATTATTCTGAATTGAATTGTTCATTATGGCTTTATTGGTGTTATCATTTGAGTAAAATATTATTATTAATTTGTTGTCAAAAATATTCTAATAAGTTTTTCAAAAATCTCATTTCAAAGTTAACCTTGGGGTTAACTATTTTTCTTTTCAAAATTGTATGAATTTAAATATGTCACTCTAGTAAAATGTTTTACAAGTGATGTAAATACAAGGGTATTACTGAAAATAAATAAATAAAACTCATTATTTGCATGACTCGCATTGAATTGAATATTCATACTACAAACATGAAAAAATAAATCATAAACCATTCTTCAACCATAATCCTTGATTACAAAAGCATGGTTGTTATCCTGAAACTTGATGACAAGATATTAATTATTGTAGATGAAAATGAATGAAGGGTACAAAAAAAAACCTAATTAACATAATCTGTAAATTTGATATCTGTGATAACTATAAGCTTTATTGTTTAAGATAGCAAATTTAAAGATACTAAGCCACACAGAAAACTATGCCTCTGATAAAGTCTGACTTGTATCCTGCAAACACATTGTAAAACAGAATTAATAAAGGATTAATAACTTAAATGAAGAAAAATAAATGCACACAGAAAACACAGAATATGCAGAATATGCAGCATCATCCAGATAGAAGCAACAATGTTAAAGAACAAACATTCATAAAAAAGATGATTCCACACTCTACAGTAGCTTCTATAACAAAATCTACTGAGTCTAAACAAAAGGAACAAAACTGAGAAAAAAAAATCAAAGTACTCACTGTTTCTTGTTTCTGAGGTTGTACATTCTTGTCGTTTCTCCCTCTTCTATTGTACATTGTGGAACTTTTATCAGCATTTTTGTCTGCAAATATCACGTGAAGCGATGCGTCCAAATCTAACAGAACCTTTCCACATAAAGTGCAGACACTGAAAACAAAATCATTCAAATTTAATTGAATACACATTCCAAGATTTGATTTTACATGAGTCGATCCATTGATAAAATCTCTAGCAGAGATAAATCATGTTATCTTCTTTCTGATGAATCCCCACTCTTCAAGAAACCAATTTCAAATTTTGAATTTTTGTCATAAGATTAGATGAAGAAAAAGAAAGAAGAAAAGAGAGGATTGTGTTAAATTACCTGCAAGAATGGACGGAAATGTCACCATAGATGGGTTCCAATCTAGTGGGGCAAACCCTGCAACAATGACTGCACCAGTACTCCATGCATGCCAACATTTCTGTGTTAAGTTTCAAAGTCGCATAAATAACCTAATTACACCTTTCTAAATACCATTAAATACCTTTGACTAAGCATATACACCATGCATACAATAATATAATGCATATCATGATATAATATATGTTTCCATATATTCAAAGTTGATTATACTTTTAAAAATATTTCATAACAGATTTATTATTTGAGAATATAATCAACTCTTCATATTTTAAAGTTGGATTCGAGTATGTCGATATCTGAACTAAATTATAACTTCGTTATTTTTATTAGTATGGATTGTCTTAAATGTTAATTAAAAAAATGGTATTTTAAAATTTAAATCAATATTTGTAATAAGTCATGAACTGTGTGTATTACATTTTTCTTGATCTCCTTAATTCGGATTGTGCATAATTTTCATCTTCTAGGTTTTACTTTTGTATTAGTTAATCATGTGTATTTTTTTAGATAAACTGAATTTGATTCTCTTTCAGTTTTTTTTTTTTTTTTTTTTTTTTAATTGTTTAAACCATTTTAGCCTCAAAATTCACTTATCAAACATCTGCCTTTTTTTTGTTAACTTTGTTATGTACAGAAAATAGATATAAAACAAAAGAAAAACATTTTTAGTGTAATTTTGTTTTTGAAACAGAAAGATGTTATAAATAAGATGATGACTTTGTAAACGAATTTAAAATAGAAAACGTTATTTTAAAGCAAATAGGCTCAAAACTATAAATAAGGACATGTTTATTGTAAGTAATTAAAAAAGTTGGTATGCAAAAAAAGTTAACCCATTTGAGACTACAAGTATAAAAAAAATATAATCAATTCTGAGTAGTTTTAGTCCTTATAAAAATTGAAGGACCTAAATAAGTTTTATGATTACAATATATATTTTATGTTTATTTCTCTCTCTCTCTCTCTCTCTCTCTCTATATATATATATATATATATATATATATATATATATATATATATATATATATATATATATATATATATATATATATAATATTTTTAACACTAAATATTTTTTTTTTATTTTAGTCCTTCCGTTTATTTTTTGTCATAAAAAAGTAACAAAAACAATTTAATAGATATATTTTAAAATATTATAAATTTGAAACACATGTTCATGTGAATAATAGTAAAACTAGGACATGTCAAATAAACAAATAGTTAAACCAAAATATTCAATTTTTTCAAGCCAAAATTAATTTTACATTTGATAATTTTAAATTTGCATTATTTTAGTTCAGTACTATTATATTATCAATTTGTTAATATATTCATTAAAATAACATATGATAAAACTTGTTATTAACCTCTATTGTTAATATTGTTAACACAAAAACGCATCACAACTGTAGTTTTAAAAAAACCACTCTTAAAGAGTTTTCCCTTTTTAAGAGATATTTTAAAACATTTTTTTTTCATTGTGAAGAAAAAGAGGAACATATAGTTCTATACTTCCAAGTTCCAAAGCAATTTGACTACAAATATTTTTTGAAACCATTTTCAGCCAATGATCCAAGTACTCTTTACAATTAACACCTTAACCAATACTTCATCTAAAACTTTAAAACATATTTATTCGCATACTTTTAATTAAAAATTAAATTTTTTGGGCAAAATTTACTCTAAGATATCTTAAATGAAAAGATAATTGTCATTGTTACACAACATTTGATATGAATTGAAAACTAAATTACTTGATTTTAAAATATCAAAAAAACAAAATATATGATTAATTTTTTATAAAGCCAAAATTATATATTTACGAAAGATACAATGAATGATGTAAATTGTCAACCTTTGAAAAGTGCGACACAGCATATGGGGGCTTATTCTATATTCATAGAGCCATTCATAATCAATAAAATAAAAGAAATAATTAATTGCTCACTATGACTCTACCACTACCACACTACTTTTCTCTTCACATGCTTACTTAAATTTTTTTAATTTGCAAATATATATATATATATATATATATATATATATATATATATCTATAAATTTTTTTTTTTTTTTTTCTAATAATTAAATAAAAGGTACATTATATATGAATATTCTGAATTGGTTTTATATCTCAGTATTTCACAGACGTATCGGTGAGGGATTTAAATATAAATATAAGCTAGATATGAAAAAAATTAAGTATTATATATAATCAAGAAGATTTTTATTATTTATTAGATTTTTTATTAAGATTTTAAACTAAACATAGTGTCAATTTTTTTGATAATTTTTTTCTCGAAAAAAACATTAGTAATATTTGTCTTCATAAATTAATTGAGTATATGTAAAGATCAATATTATAATGTTTTATTTTTATTTTACTTCTAGCAATTTTGTTTGCTTAAAGTCTGATATTTTGGCATCAGATGTTATTGTAACAATTGTTTAATCATTTGTTAAGGAGTTAAATTTTATTTTATAAATCAATTTTATTTTTTGAATTAAGGTTTAAGTTAACTTTTTTAAGATTATATTAGAATTATCCAAAATTTACTGTAAATAAAATATTGCATAGAAGATAATAGTAGGCATAACTATCCAAACAAGATATTTGATGTACAGAAGACTGAACAAGATACAACTAAGATTCTTCAACAACAATTGAACTTTGAGTTGTGTCAGAAACAGAACAAAAATATTACAAAAAACACAACAAAAAGAAAAAAGAAATTAACAAATCACAGAATGAAGGATCTTTTGTGATGGAAATGGAAAGAAATTGGGACCATAACAAAGATCAAGACCATGGGTTCTCTTATTTCAGTTTCCATTTATGAACACATGAAATTCGGGGCCGAAAACTACAAAGAAAGTTATTTGTAATACCTTATTTACATGCTTTATTCACAAATTTTACACTCTTCTTCCTCCTTTTCCTTATTCTTCCAGAAGTTTTGTTTATCTCTGTGTTTGGAAATATGATCTGAATTGGGGTAGTGGAGTCTAACAAAATCTTCCCACACATTGTGCAAGACCTGCAAATAGCACATTACAAATTCAGTATGATGGATTAATTGTAAAAAAAAAAGTAATATTTTTTTTTTGCCAAAAGCTTTGAGAAGAAGGAGAATAGAAAAAAAATAGTAAGAGTGGACCTGCAAAATTTGCCAGAAAAGTCATCCATTATGCTTTCTACATTGATTTGGCAAAACCTGCAACAATGATCGCACCACTCCATCACAGTTTTTTCAATCAATTCAGAAAGTCTTATATACGTACTCTTCTTTCTTGGGAACCAAGTATTCAACTTTGACCACGTATCAACACGTTTATACATACATACACACAACACAACATATATCTATGTCTATATCTATATGTCTTTTATATATATATATATATATATATATATATATATATATATATATATATATATATATATATATATATATATATATATTATACAAACAACATTTTGTTATAAAATATTTAAAACTTTTCATAAAAGTAAATTTTCTTTCTGAAATTTTATATTCAAATACCCTATAAAAAGATTTAAAATAAAAAAGACCATGTCAATAAATTACGCGAAACAATATAGAAAAAATAAATTATAAATCGATGAACATAAAATAATCTTCCACTTGTTCGATCACAAACCACTGTGATAAGTTAATAAAACAGATTATAAGATTTAATTACCTGTATTTATAAAGCATTTAGTTGAAGAAACTAAGCAGTAACAACATAAAAGGAAATGGTAGACGATAAGGGTAACTTTGTCTTTTACTCTTCTCATGGAGGTGGAGAAAGAAACCATGGCTTGCAAGAAGAAAAAGCCTACACAGGTCACCCAGTTCTCTCACGCTGCCAAAAAAGTCTATTTGAACACACACTTCATGCTTTTTATTGCAATGAAATTCCGTAAGAACTTTTTGGAGACATTCTTTACTAACATTGCGTAAACATTGAAACCATCTGGCCGTGAAAATCCCTTGTTTCAACAATTTTTGTTTATGAATTAAATATATTTTTTTTCATTCACTTTTTTAGTGAAAATTAAAATTACTCATCGGAAACGTTTTATTAAATTTATCGGTTTATAAGTTTCAAATACATTTTATTATAATATTTAGTTTATTTATATTGTTTGACACGTTCGTTTTAGTGTTAATTAGTATTAATTGAAAAACACATTTAAAATATTAAATAAATTTAACAAAATTAAACTCAATTTAAATATTTTAAATATGAAAGACAAAATATATTCAATTTTTGTTGTTGTTAATTTATGTTATTTCATGTAATTTTTCTATTTCATTGAGTGCAGGAACGATTTGTAAAATGGAGAAAACATCTAAATTCTTCCACCTTAATATGCTATTGTTTAAAATTTGAGTTTTGTAGCATTGGAAATGATCCTTTGTAATTAGGTAATTTTGACTCTTACTTCGTTGTTTAGTAATACTATTGTTGTATGAGGTTTCTATTGTTCTTCCCATTCTGTGATGGAGATGAGTACGTGTCATTTTGTATGGTAGCAGACTGTAACATGTGCGCGTGGTCCTTCTACATCTCTTCAAAATCATTGTCCACCACCACTCACATGATTTGGCTTCATGAGTTGATGCCATCAATCGCATGTTTCAATTGCTAAATTTGGTTTCTCCCAGAAAATAATCGAATTTACTCAAAATTTAAATTGTTTGTTGGATTTTTTTTATTGACTGTCGTGGTTTTAAAATACATTGATATATATTAATTAAAATATTTTAAAATATATTAAAAATTTAATATAATACTTGTTAATGTTTAACAGGACAGTATCAATAAATCCAATAAAAAATTTGGTTATCTATTCGAGTTTTCAAATTAGTTCATTCATCTTACGAAAGTAAAATGATGTGAATATTTATCTTCCGAGAATTGTACATGAATATTCTTCTATTTCTCGATATCAATAAATTGAAAGTTGAAGAAATAATCCAAATTTCTGTTTATTCTTTCTCACTTTTTTAATTGTGTCTTCATCTGTCACTATTTAGAAGTGGACAATTTATCTTTTATAATTTTTTAAAATCTTTAACTACAGAAATTTTGATCGAATCTCAGCGTAATGTAGATTTTTTTTATTTAAATTATCAACTTTCACATCTCAAATTAAGATAATCTGATTATTATTATAAAATTTTTAATTAAAAGATAAGTACTAGAATGCATAGTCCAGTCAGAGAAAGTCGAAAGCTAACATTACAACCTTGCATTTGTATGCAAAAATATAATATGATTAGTCGGCAAAAACACTTACAATTAAAAGAAAGATTAATGAAAAGAGTCATAGATATATGACAAAAGAAAAAGTTCTCACGGACAAAAACATAAGTTACTAAAAGTAAAACAAAGATAAAAGACATTTCAACGTTATTAATAATTTAAATATACTTTTCTTGTTCAACTTTAATCTTTCTTAAATATAAACTAATAAAAAAATTTTAAATTCTAGAACTCAATTTCTCATCATTTCACATCGCCACTATTTAAGAGTTTAGAACAAAATTAATTAATAAAATACTATAGTGTGAGACACGATGGTGTGATTTGACATGCATGAGTGTGGTCGTTGACGAAGATATGACTAGACCCCGATCTACAACATTCTGATGCTAGTGCTCTAATTATAATATTTAATATTTAATGAATTCTAGTATATTATTTTAAATAACAACACGTGGCTTAACTGTGTTGGATAGGATTTATTTTTTTCTTAATTAGTATCGAAAATAAAAAAAAACATCACCGCTTAATTTTGTCTTAATTACTATCGAAAATAAAGGTAGGTACCTCTCTGTATTTGTAGTGTAGTTAGTATATAACTAGGCTACAGAAGCACATGGTGTGATGAGTTGGGTGGTGGTGTGTTCATCCGCGACCCTTTGCGCCGTCAAGGGACACTGCTTAATTGGCTGCTATACCTTCAAATCCAATTGAATAAGTGGATGAATATAAAACTCTATCTGGTCACATACACCAGTGTTCCCTGTTGAACATAAATCTACTATACGAAACAATGATCCCCGTCACTGACGCCATCCAAATAGTCCTTAACGCATCTAAACGTCTTCCTCCACTCACTGTGCCTCTTCACGATGCCCTAGGCAAGGTCCTCGCGCAAGACGTTTGCGCTCCCGATCCTCACCCGCCCTACGCCGCCTCCGTCAAGGACGGTTACGCGGTCATCGCCGCCGATGGCCCCGGCGAGTATCCGGTCGTTGCCGAATCCAGAGCTGGAGACGACGCTCTTGGCGTCACTCTCTCCCCTGGAACTGTCGCTTACGTTACTACCGGAGGTTCGCCTTTTCCTCTTTTCATTACCTCGTTTTCAAGAAAAAAAAATGTAAAATAAGTTGAGCTTCTCTCGCCACTGTAATTTAGTTTCTGAGGAAATTAGATTCTAGAGTTTTAAGTTAATTTAATGGAAGTCAATTGGAGAAATTGATACTAGCTTGCACGACAAGTTCAGTTCAGTTCGTTTTTGTTTTTGTTTTTTCTCTATTGTTAATGCTTCCAGTATAGTTAATTGGAATAGAGCTTTATATATTTATATCGTGGATTAGTGATTTACGGCTAATCTTCTCTGGCACGTTTTTTTTTTCTCTTGATTTAGGACCGATACCTGAAGGTGCTGATGCGGTTGTTCAGGTTGAGAATACGGAACTTGTGAACGATGCCTCAGATGGGACTAAGCGGGTCAGGATATTGGTACAAACCACCAAAGGCAATGATATACGCCCTGTGGTATGCTCTTGTCGCTTCTATGATGTAACTCTCATCATAATGTTGAGTGTGTATGTTTTATATTGGGTGTCATTTTTAGTGTCGCCAAATTTGACAGGATTCGTTGTTTACTAATTTTAAGTTCTGTATAATATCGATGTTTACTAGCTGTTTTGTTCACTGCTTTTTGGTATTCATTGACAGGGAGTTGATATTGAGAAAGATGCAATAGTTTTGACATCTGGAGAAAGGCTTGGTGCTTCGGAAATTGGCTTGCTTGCTACGGTTGGTGTCACAATGGTTAAGGTATTCTTTTAGCGAGTTCCTGGATTCTGTAACCAAGCAAGCTTCTCCCTGTACTGGCTAATACTTTCTGAACTTTGGTATGTTTTGTCTAATATTGAGTATTGATACGTGTAATGATGGGAAATAATGCTTTAGTGCAGGTTTATCCTGCTCCAACAGTTGCTGTTCTTTCTACTGGAGATGAGCTTGTAGAGCCAACTACTGGGCATCTGAGTCGTGGTCAGGTATTGTTATTTTCTGCTGGGATCCTAGAACTAGTGAGACTAGTTTATGAAAAATGATTAGCAGAACATTAATGTTTTCAGTTATTAGAACTATCATATGGATGGAAGCTGGTGGTTGTAACTTATAATAGAAAAAATGCATGTCAGCTTCAGGTGTTTTCTGAAGGGATTATTAATGTGATAATATTTGGAATATATTACTAAGTTCTTATATGAATCAACCTATAGGTAATACCGACATTATATAGGCTGCTTTCTTTGATTTTAGCATTAGTAGTGTCTTGAAGAATGAAGGTTCAGCCAGGCATTATAGTGGACCTATAATGCTCAGTCTGCTCATTTGCAGGGGCTTAAAACATACTACATGAATTCTAGTAAATGTGGTTTTGGATGTAAATTTCTTACTCTGCTGCATAGATGGTGTTTAAGATTTCTTGGGCAATCCAGCACCTTTTTTACCCCATTATTCAATTAATTTGTAGACTATGTATTTGGGTTTGTGCCATAATTCTCAAGAGTTGCTTTTTAAATGTAATTAAAAATTAAAATGGATGTAAGCTAATGTAGTTGCTTTGCAGATTAGGGACTCTAATCGTGCCATGCTCCTGGCAGCTGCAGTACAATTCCAGTGCAAAGTTTTGGACCTTGGAATTGCTAAGGATGACGAAGAATGTCTAGGAAGGATCTTGGATAATGCTTTTACTTCTGGAATTAATATTCTTATAACTTCAGGAGGTGTTTCAATGGGAGACAAAGATTTTATCAAGCCTTTGCTTGAAAAGCGAGGAAAAATACATTTTGACAAGGTTATGGCATTCTTCTATTTGATTATCTATTAATTAAAAATGTTAACGATATCCTGTAATTTGTGCCATGGATGCTATGTGTTTGTTGTAGTTGTGGAAGTAGTACTTATCTAAACAGCCTTTGTGTGAGTATAATTTTGTAAATCATGTTTTCTGAGTTTAGATTTTTTTTTTTATCTTTCAGGTGTTTATTAAACCAGGCAAGCCATTTACATTTGCAGAGATTGACTTTCAATCATCAGAAAGAAAAATTCTAGCTTTTGGGCTACCCGGAAATCCTGCCAGTTCTTTAGTTTGCTTCCATCTCTTCGTGGTCCCTGCAATACGCCTCCTTGCAGGGTGGACAGATCCTCATCATTTGAGGTTACTTAATTTCAAATTAGAATTGTTTTTATGATGTTTTGCTTGCTTTTTGAGTTGATTCATTTAATTATTTCCTGTGCAGGGTACAAGCTCGACTTCATCAGCCCATAAAGACAGATTCATTTAGACCTGAATATCATCGCGCTTCTGTTGTATGGACTGACAATGATGGAACAGGCAATCCAGGGTAAGTCGATGATGAATTGTTTGTTTTGTCTAGGTCTAGCTGAATCTACTGTATATCTGTAATCTACATGCAGATCCGTTCTCTCTATTGTGTGTTTTTATAATTTAATGTGGGGAGGGAGGTTGTTATGATGAGGGTCAGAGGGGTTGTTATCTTTGATCTGTTATCTCTTAATGAATGAAATTTTTATCGTGTCCGTGAATCTCAGTTTTGTTGCTGTGAGCACTGGTCATCAGGTAAGCAGTCGGCTACTAAGTATGAAGTCAGCTAATGCTTTGTTGGAGTTTCCAGCAACAGGAAGAGTAGTTCCTGCAGGGACCGCTGTTTCAGCTATCATAATTTCTGACCTAAGAAACATGGCTTTTGATGAGAATCATATGTCATCAGGTGCAGCATTTGCTTTGCCAGGAATTAAATCACAAAAAGTAACTACTGATTCTTCAGGGGATGCTGATGTCAGAGTGGCTATTCTTACAGTTAGTGATACAGTGGCTATGGGGGGTGGTCCAGATAGAAGGTATTGATATTATATTTTATAGGTTTATACAAACAAAGAGACATACATACATCTGAAGATCAAAATTACAGCTTTTTGTTTTTTGTTCTATCTGGATTTGTTTTTTGAATCAGAAGAGCCCTGTAATTGAGTTCTCTGCATTTGATCAATCTATGAAGAATGCTCTAGACTAAAATAGTTTCTGTACTGTCTGGATAAAGCAGCTTCTGGATGCTTCAAATGAAATCTTGCAAAAGCAGAAATGTGACACCACACCTTTTTTATTTTTGAAACTGCTACTATACAATACAATACAATATAAAAAAGGTTAATGAAGTTCTGGCCACATTCATCATATCTTTTCTTGATTGCCAATGTCAACTAGTAATTTTTTGTTATCAATTGAGTGCATCTAGTATACTCCTCCTAACCGAAGAATTTTTCTGTAGATATGAAAATAAGGGGCAGTGTGGCATTTTTTATTATTAAAGATAGATTTTAGTATGCTCATGCACAACATTCACAAGCTGTTGAAGGAGTCAAATTAACCAATGTTGTAATACTATCTCTGTCGCCACTTATATACTAATTTTAACCAATGAATGACATTATATTTGTTAACATTTTATATTACTATTCAAAATTACCCCTTAGATTATTGGACCTCATCATCTCATTCTGTTCTCCTAGTTGGTTGATGTGCGCTTGTAATCTTTTCACATCTGCACAAGAGAGAGAATGAATTTATCTTATCAATCTATAACTTTTATTCTTTATTGACTACACAAATTATAAAGTAAATAAGTTAAAAAAATAATTAATGCAGGAGACAATTTGAATGCCTTGTGAAAAGGGAAAAACAATTTTCTTAAAAGGCTCTTATATATGGGCACGAAGGTAATAATTGTTGAATCATATTCCCAGTTGGATAATGCTGAAAGGCATCTAGATACACCTCTTTGAATCATTGTTTGAAAGGGGTCACAAAGTTGATGCAAAACTAAAGAGCGAGCTCGATGTTAGTCAATGCCAAAAGGGGCATTAGTACTACTGAGGGTCTTGCAACAGTCCCAAACTTTTAAGTGTTTAAAGATAACATTTCTGTTTTGGGAACTGATCTGTCATAGTGTGGAAGTGTGTTCAGTTGACTGCATAACCATATCTGCAGTATATCTGGGTGAGGTTCATATTATTGATTTTTCACACATCCTTCGTTGGGGTTTGTAGTATCTTATTCTTGTAAGGCTTGTACATTTTTTGTGTTGTCTTGTTTATTTCTTCATTCTCTTAATTTGTTGTTTGTTCACTGCCTTGTGAATGAGTTGAGGAGTTGTGAAACCTGGAACTAAAATTCACTCAAATCACAATGAAAGAAAATGGCTATGTCCCATTTTTATTTAGTTAGTTCAATAACAATTAGAAGTGAAGGGTTTGACCTACCAAGTTGCTCAAGAAATAATTGGAAAGTGGAAACTTTCTCAGCCATCCTTGGGGTTAGACATTCTTCCTTTTCTGTTCTTCTAGCTGTGCATGTCACTACTTGATTAAAATAGAGTATCCCTCTGTGCTGGGAACACTTAGGTTCAGGTTGAACCCAAAAGAAAAAATGCAGTCAACTTAGAGCTTTGGCCTGTGATTTTATTATCTATGAATTTCTGTACTTAATAAATGAAGTTTTTGTAATAGTTTGTTCCTTCTATGTTATAATAATGTTATTTAAATTTAAGTTACCTGACTTTATGAGGAATGACCAGTTTTTTTAGAGAAGATATTGTTGACATGCATATCTGGTAATGTTTTTAAAACCAAACTGGATGTCAAACTGGCAAGATCTCTAGGTCATGATTTGATGACCTCAATTGGTTAAATTAGTGGTTGAACCATGATTGAACTTGCTAATATAATAAGGATAAATCTTTCCAGAGACGTGTCTGGTTCATGATTCACTTAGTTAAATCATGCAGTTCAGTTGTGTTTTTAAAACATTGGTGTTAGTGTCAAAATGTGCTGACTCCTTTACAAATAAACAGTGGTCCCAGGGCAGTTTCTGTTATTAATTCTTCATCAGAAAAGCTAGGAGGAGCAAGAGTTGTAGCAACTGCTGTCGTTCCAGATAATGTGGCAAAGATTCAGGACATTCTAAGAAGATGGAGTGATATTGAACAGATGGATCTTATAATTACTCTTGGTGCGTTTTTATCTTTCTGTCAGCCTCCCTAAAGTATTTGAAAATTTTTAGTTCTGTTGAGTTGACTTCAGCTTTATTTTTGCTTTTCCAATCCAGGGGGGACTGGCTTTACTCCACGGGATTTAACGCCAGAAGCTACAAAACCATTGATTGAGAAAGAAACACCTGGTCTTCTGTATGTAATGATGCAAGAGAGTTTAAAGGTATTGCAACTATTTTTATACCAGTTAGATGAGTAATTCTTGTGTTGTGTTTTGCATTTTTGTGGTTTCTTGTTTTTTTGCTTGTTTAGTTTTTTTTTTTTTTTTAAACCCGTAATTT